>ERZ827490.530-NODE-530-length-59968-cov-4.288251_pt1 | contig 59968 bp, 56 predicted proteins | sample MGYA00519770_ERZ827490 | MGnify/ENA primary metagenome ERZ827490 (study PRJEB31778, sample SAMEA3449324) | human gut metagenome | biome: human gut; feature: human-associated habitat; material: faeces | place: United Kingdom | collected 2010/2012 ...
CGCCGCAATCGACCACTCTGCCACCTCTCCAAAACTTCTTTTTCAAGAAGTGCTTTTCTCTTAAAGCGGTGCAAAGATAGCGCTTCTTTTTTAATTCGCAAACAAATCCGGAATAAAATAATTCACATATCCGCAAAAACTAAAAATACGGCATAAAAGGAACTAATAAAATGTTACTAAAATCTTTTCGTCCGACAGCTGTTTTATTTTCGTCCAACAGCTGTCGGACGAAAATAAAACAGCTGTCGGACGAAAGGGAAATTATTGTGGGACGAATAGATTTCAGCATAAATAATAATAGTCGGTAAGAGTACAGATATTAATCGGACGGACACGAATCAATACCCGGTGGTACTTCCTACCTAATAATGGCTATTTTATGCTCTTCAACATAAAAATCCTCCATATTATTGTGTAATTACGGAAATTTTTCCGTAATTTTGCGCGCTCTAAAGGATAACATATCTAATCACTTTTATTAAAAGAACATTATGGAATTAAACAAAACCTTTATTGACGGGCTTTGGAGCAAAGAAATCAATGTAAGTGATTTCGTTAGTAAAAACATCACGTCCTACACCGGAGACGCATCTTTCCTGCAAGGACCAACGGAGCGCACCAAGCATATCTGGAACCTCTGTCTGAAAGCACTGGAAGAAGAAAGAGCCAATAACGGTGTCCGTTCATTAGATCATACAACAGTATCTACCATCACTTCCCACAAAGCAGGCTATATAGATAAGGAGAACGAGCTTATCGTAGGCTTGCAGACAGATGAACTGCTGAGACGCGCCATCAAACCTTTCGGCGGCATCAATGTAGTGGCAAAAGCATGCCGCGAAAACGGCGTGGAGGTAGACGATAAAGTAAAAGACATCTTTACACACTACCGCAAAACACACAACGACGGCGTATTCGATGTATATACCGAAGAAATCCGTTCGTTCCGTTCATTGGGCTTCCTCACCGGACTTCCCGACAACTATGCACGCGGACGTATCATCGGTGACTACCGCCGTCTGGCATTGTACGGTATCGACCGCCTCATCGAAGCCAAACAGGAAGACTTGCGCCACCTGACCGGCCCTATGACCGAAGCACGCATCCGCCTGCGCGAAGAAGTGGCAGAGCAAATCAAGGCCTTGAAGGACATCAAGACCATGGGCGAATACTACGGCCTCGACCTCAGCCACCCCGCTACATCTGCTCAGGAAGCCGTACAGTGGGTATACATGGCATACCTTGCCGCTGTAAAAGAACAAGACGGTGCCGCCATGTCATTGGGTAATGTATCTTCATTCCTTGACATTTTCATTGAATATGATTTGGCGCACGGTAAGATTGACGAAACTTTTGCACAGGAGCTGATTGACCAGTTCATCATCAAACTGCGCATGGTACGCCACCTGCGTATGCAATCCTACAATGACATCTTCGCCGGAGACCCCACTTGGGTTACCGAAGCTATCGGCGGACGCTTCAACGACGGTCGCGTAAAGGTGACAAAAACCTCTTTCCGCTTCCTGCAAACATTGTACAACCTCGGCCCGTCTCCCGAGCCTAACATGACTGTGCTGTGGAGCCCCGAACTGCCGGAAGGCTTCAAGGAATTCTGTGCCAAAGTATCCGTAGACACCAGCTCTATCCAGTACGAGAACGACAACCTGATGCGCGAGGTACGCAACTGCGACGACTACGGTATCGCCTGCTGCGTATCCTACCAGGCTATCGGTAAGCAAATCCAGTTCTTCGGCGCACGCGCCAACCTTGCCAAAGCATTGCTGCTTGCCATCAACGGCGGACGTTGCGAAAACACCGGAACCGTAATGGTGAAAGGTATCCCCGTGCTGACTCACGATACGCTGAACTTTGAAGAGGTAATGAACAACTACAAGAAAGTGCTGACGGAGATTGCCCGCGTTTACAACGAAGCAATGAACATCATCCACTACATGCACGACAAGTATTATTACGAAAAAGCCCAAATGGCATTCGTAGATACAGACCCGCGCATCAACCTTGCATACGGCGTAGCCGGACTTTCCATTGCCATCGACTCATTGTCTGCCATCAAATACGCCAAAGTAACGGCACGCCGTAACGACATCGGCCTGACGGAAGGTTTCGACATCGAAGGCTCTTTCCCGTGCTTCGGCAACAACGACGACCGTGTAGACCACCTTGGTGTAGACCTGGTATACTACTTCAGCGAAGAGTTGAAGAAGCTGCCCGTTTACAAGAACGCCCGTCCTACCCTGTCGCTCCTGACCATCACATCCAACGTGATGTACGGTAAGAAGACCGGAGCCACTCCCGACGGACGCGCTAAAGGCGTTGCTTTCGCTCCGGGAGCCAACCCGATGCACGGACGCGACAAGAACGGTGCCATCGCCTCTTTGAGTTCCGTAGCCAAACTGCGCTACCGCGACTCACAGGACGGTATCAGCAACACATTCTCCATCGTTCCGAAATCATTGGGTCCCACTGCCGAGGAACGTGTAGAGAATCTGGTTACCATGATGGACGGTTACTTCACCAAAGGTGCACACCACCTCAACGTGAACGTGCTGAACCGTGAAATGCTGGAAGACGCCATGGAACATCCGGAGAAATATCCGCAACTCACCATCCGCGTTTCCGGCTATGCCGTGAACTTCGTGAAACTGAGCCGCGAACACCAACTGGAAGTTATCAGCCGCAGTTTCCACGAAAGAATGTAATCGGTAAACCGGATACATAACCTTTTAAAGCACGGATTACACGGATTTCACGGATTAAGCAAAAATCCGGAGTAATAACCCTGTAGTCCGTGCTTTCTTTTTATTACATTCTTTGCTTATAATACACTATTATGATTAATGTTCATTCATACGAATCAATGGGCACTTTCGACGGTCCGGGGCTGCGGCTTGTCGTATTCCTCCAGGGCTGTCCTTTCCGTTGCCTGTATTGTGCCAACCCCGATACGATAGATGTAAAGGGCGGTACTCCTACTCCTGCCGGTGAAATCCTGCAAATGGCTGTCAGCCAAAAAGCTTTCTTCGGGAAAAAAGGGGGAATTACCTTCTCCGGCGGCGAACCTACCTTGCAGGCAGAGGCATTGATACCACTGTTCAAAGACTTGAAAGCAAACGGTATCCACATCTGTCTTGACACCAACGGCGGAATTTGGAACGATAAAGTTGAGGAATTGTTAAGTCTGACGGACTTGGTATTGCTCGATATCAAAGAATTCAATCCCGAACGCCACCGTGCCCTGACCGGACGCAGCAACGAACAAACCCTGCGCACCGCTGCCTGGCTGGAACAACAAGGACATCCGTTTTGGCTGCGCTATGTCCTGGTACCGGGATATAGTGATTTTGAAGAAGACATACGCAGCATGGGCGAACAACTCGGCAAATACCAAAGCATACAACGGGTGGAAATACTTCCCTACCACCGCTTAGGAGTGCATAAATACGAAGCTATGGGTTGGGATTATCAGTTAAAAGAAGTAGTAGAGAATACCCCCGCACAACTGGAACGGGCCGAAAAACTCTTTAAAGAGTACTTTCCCACAGTAGTGGTAAATTGAGAATTGATTCCTAACTCTCAATTTAATCAGTAAGTCAACCGTACTCCACCCTGCAAGGTAAAGTTGCAGGGATTTTCTTTTCGTATAGTCTCAATATCCGAGCCATCGTCAAAGAAGTACGACACTCCCGGTTCTACATAAATGCCGACTCTGCTACTTATATTATACTGTGCACCCACAGCTCCCATTACAGAGAATTGCAGCGGTTTCACGGTTTCGTTTTTACTTCCTATTTTTCCGTAAACGCATTTTTCCATGGCGCCGCCGGCAGAAACATACATGATAAAGGACTTCTTATCTACAAAGTTCCAGTTGGCACGCAAAGGAATACCCAAGTAATGCAATTTCTGGCTGACCGTTTCCGAGCTTCCGGCAAATTTCACATCCGAAGCGAGGTACGTATACGTCAAGCCCGTTTCTACGGAGAAACCCCGTGCAAGCCCTTTACGTACCGAGAAGCCGAAAGACAGCGGCTGTTTATGGTCTATGTCCACCACCTGTCCGGAACTCCTCTGCAGATAAGGTATGCCATCCTTAAAGACAAGTTCCTGCCCATCCGGCACTTCCATTATCCCGTCAGACATTGTGGTAAGGTCTACCCTTCCGCCGGAAACGCCGAAACTCTGTCCGTTCTGAAGCAGCCCGCTTTCATCCATGCTGCTTCCCGAAATCAATCCGCCCGTATTTCCTACTGCCAATCCGACCGACCAGCCGCGCGACTGCTCCCGCTTCGTTCCGCCAACCGGCAAATGCAATTTGTCTCTGCCGGACGGGCGGCGGCGCTCAACCTTTTCCGTACGCCCTTCTTCCGCTATCACTTCTTCTGCTGCTTCCTGATTTGCCTGTGCCGACTCCGCAGTACGTTCCTGTACGTTCCCAGTCTGAACTTCCGGCTCCTCATTCAGGGATTGGACAACTGCTTCCCGTTCCGTTTCATCTACGGTATTCAGTTGTTGTGCCAGCAAGGAACGCCGGTTCGTATCCGTTGGCAGCTCCTGTTTCTGTGCGCGATAGTCGGGTTCTGTTATCTCTGTCCGTACCGAAGGCGTCTGTTGCTCCGGCAGCTTGTCCGGCACGGCAGCCAATGCCGGTGCAGCCGTATTCCGCATCTCCTCTCCCACAGGGCTTTGGAGCAGCCATACACTCACCGACGACACCGCAACGAGCAGTGCCGCAGCCGCAGCTACAGCCCAGCGGCGGAAAGGTATAATCCGCCGTCTTCCGGCTACCGGCGGCTTCGAAGCGGACAAATCCTTCTCAAGCCGTTCCCAACCGGAAACGGGCAACGGTTCGGAATAATCGTCCAACCGCTCCTTTATCTTTCGCATCCACAATTCATCTTCCATACGTTTCTCCATTTATGCGTTTCTTTTCATCCACTCCTTCACTTTGGCAGCCAAAGCAGCTTTGGCACGCACCAGTTGTGAAGCCGATGACTTTTCGTTGATACCCAGCAACCGGGCAATCTCCTTATGAGATTTATCTTCAAAAACAAACAGGTTGAATACAGTACGATAACCGGCGGGAAGCTCGCTTATAAACTGCATCAATACCTTTTGAGGAATAGTATCCACTGCCGAAGCATCCGGCTCCTCATACGTCTCCGGCACATCGTCCAGGGCAGCGGACTGGCTCATCACATCATTCTTCCGCAAATACTGCAATACCGTATTCACCATTACACGTTCCATCCACGCCCGCAAAGAACCCTCTCCCCGCCAAGTGAACTTATCGAAAGAGTCGAAGAGCTTCAGGAAACCGTCATGCATCAAATCCTGTGCAGTTTCCCGGTCACCGGCGTAACGCAAACATACGCCGAGCATCCGCCCCGCATATTGTTCGTACAGTTCTTTGCGGGCAAGGTTGTCGCCTTGCCTGCAACGTTCTGCCAATACCTGTTCTTCCATCCTCTCTTTTAACACGTGTTTACCTTATAAATGCAACGGGCACAAAAATACTGCATCCGGCAGATAGGAAATTCATTCTTTATTTTCTTTAACAATCTTATAAGCAGTATTTGTGCAGTCCCGGCATTTTCTGAATACGAAACCTAAAACAGAACCAATAACAAAACCTCTACTTATGAAAAAGTTAAGAACGATATTAGCCGCATTTCTGCTGTTGTTCATTGCCACCCCCGTACTGCAATCCTGCCTGGACGACTGGGACGATGACGAACATCCGTCGCTTGCCATAGGTACCGTACGAATTATCGACGGGAAAGACTATTATTTCGCACTCGATGAAGGAACCAGAATGTTTCCCGGCGATACTACCCAAGTGAATAACTACACTCTGGTGGAGGGGCAACGCGCTTTTATATATTTCAACCTGCTGGACGAAGAAGTAACCGGCTACGATTACAATGCCAAAATCAACCACGTAGAGAATATCCTTACCAAAGACATTTATTTCATGCCTGCCGAAAAGGCCGACAGCATCGGCGACGACCGCATCAACATCAACAATATGTGGATTACGGACAACTATCTGAATATCCAATACCAGCTATACCATAGCAACAGCAATGACAAAAAACATATGCTGAACCTTATAGTCAACGAAGCATCCGACGGCAAGAACGACAAAGAGGGATATATCACGCTGGAATTCCGCCAGAATGCTTACGGTGACGAGCCGCTCATACCGGGACAAGGACTTGTCTCTTTCAAACTGGATAAGATAGCCGACCGGATACCCGGAAAAGCCGGACTTAATATCCGCGTAAAAAGTTTACACGACGGCGAATATTATAAAACCATTGACTTTAAAACAGACGAGAACTAAACTATTCTTTGCAATTCCCTTTTCAATGTCTTTTTATAAAAGCGGAGCAGGCTGTTTGCCTTCACTCCGCTTTGTTCTTTCCTGCCTTCTGCCCCATATTACTGTATCCTATGTTATGTCTCATTTTTATTGCGTATCTTTGCACCCGATTTTACCAAACAACTTTCTATAAGCATGAAAAAAGGACTGCTATACGCAATATTGGCATCTGTGCTATGGGCCATCGTAAACCCGTTCATCAAGCAAGGGCTCAGTTATGATTTTACTCCGATGAATTTTGCCGGGCTGCGTTTCACCAGTGTAGGCGTTCTGCTTTTTGCCTATACCTGGCACAAGGGGATGTGGCAGGAAATCAAGCAGCACCGCAAACTGTTCCTCAATCTGATATTCATTAATATGCTCATGGGTTATACGGCCTTTTATTTCGGAGTGGACTTCGTAAGCGGGGCTATATCATCCATCATCATGGGTATGACGCCGCTTATCAATGTACTGCTTGCCCATCTACTGGCAAGTAACGACAAACTGAACGGCTACAAAATCGTCAGCCTCATCATCAGCCTTGCAGGCCTCTTGCTGATTGTAGGGATGGGCAGCGACGGTGAACCGCTGGACTGGAAAGGCATCACAGGCATCATACTACTGTTGCTCAGCATTATCTTTCAGGGCTATTCCGCCATCTCCGTATCCGAAGAGAAAGGCAAGGTCAATCCTATCTTCCTGAATGCCGTACAGATGTTTTTCGGTGGCGCCCTTATCTACATCATAGGATTGGGCACGGAAGGTTATCACTCTTTCATCGGCAAGCCTGCCGGATTTTATATCAGCCTGGGCATCCTCGTATTTATTTCCGTCTTTGCCTTCAGCTTCTGGTTTATGGCGTTGCAAAGCAAAGGCGCAAAAGTCAGCGACATCAACATGTGCCGCCTTATCAACCCGATTCTCGGAGCTGTATTAAGTTGGATAATGCTTGCGGGAGAATACCCCACATTCAGTACGGTAGCGGGAATGCTGATTATTGTCAGTTCGTTGGTTATCTATTTTAAAGGAGCGGAGATTGTAAAATACATCAGTACAAGGAAATAAACAGAGTGTATCAAAATACACTTGATGATTTCTTTTAGGCACGAATGTCACGGAAATGGGAAAGAAGGGTTATGTTTCCCAAAAGAATAAAGCAAATTCGTGTAATCCGTGCCCAAAAAGAAACAAATTGTAAGCGAATTTTAGTTTTGACATACTCTTCCACCTATCATTTCCTAAGGAATTACTTCATCCATTTCACTTTCAATGATGTCAAAAAGATGCTCTTTTATTTTTTTGAGCATAAATCTCCTTTGTAAAACCCTTCGAGCCAGTTATTGATTTTTTCGCTATCCGCCAACTCTAATAGATGTCGTTTTTCGTCTTCCTTAAATGCAGGTATGCCAAAATGTTTAATATTCATTCCATTCAAAGAATAGTAACCAGAAGCATAAGGTTTGCTGTTTAATACCACATATTTCCAGAAAATATTCGACTCTAAAATCGCTTTTAAGACCATCACAATTGTCTCATCATCACTGACAAAAGCCATTCCGTTATACAACAGCAGGTCTTTATCATCTACAAGTTCACAATGTAAAGCCTTGTTCGCTATCTTAGGGAAGAATAGCTTATAACGCGGCATCTGCAGAGATTGAGTTCGCCCATAAGCATACCAGGCAGGGTACTTTTCTGTACGTCCCTTATCTCTTTGTGCCAGAATTTCATAACAACTCCGTAGATAATTATATGCATATGGATAGTCTGATTTCATTTCCGCCTCTGGGATTAGTTCCATAGCACCTTGTCCGTTCCGTCTGTACGGGAATATCACATATTCCATCACATCCGCAATACTGACATCAGAATTTAGCTTGTTGGAATTGACAATTTTTCTACATATAGCCTTTTCTACCTTAATATTCCGCTTGTTTTTTACAAAAGAAAAAAAAGTTTTCGTCTCAGCTATAGGGGTGAATACATAGGTTTTATTGCTCAACGTTGCAATACCATGTCTTGACTGGCAGAATTTACCTAATGGCGTTCCCACTGTCTCCTGAGTCTGTGCATGTTTGAAGTCATTCAATTTCCAGCCGCCTTTATTGTCCAGCTGAGAGTATTGAAATGACTGAAAATTGAACAGAGGTGCCAGTTCTTTACTTTCGTTAATACAGTATGATATTTCATCTGACCCGACTCTTCTTAAAAAGAATAAACAAGTATATGTACACCTGCCACGAAACATCTGTGTGCCACGAAAATCCACAATACTGATACTATATGATTTTTCACTGAAATATTCACGCAAAGCACGGCCATTCAGACTGGTAAGAAAACTGTTCATGGTTATATAACCTACACGACCACCTTCCCTGACAACCTCAATGGCTATTTGGAAGAAAGGAATATATAAATCTGAATTACCAGAAGCACACACTCTCCAGTTTTTCAGTAACTCACGACTTTCATTACTCATATTACGTACGCATACATAGGGAGGATTACCTACTATTACATCCACCCTTTTCATCTGCGAAAAATCAAAACATAATGTATCTCCCTTCCAAAGATTGAACTGCAATTCTACGTCCTCGCCTGCTGTCAATGCCAGTAAAGACAACAAAAGTTTTGCACGTTCAATAGAATAATCTTGAATATCTACACCGTAAATATTTTCCCGAATAATGGCTTCAAAAGACCTGGCTGTTTGAGAATGGAGAAACATAGCTGCCGTAAGAAAAAAGCCTCCACAACCACAGGCTATATCAGCAATGTGTATATTTTCCAGATTATTGTCATAGTTTGTAAGAACCTCCATAATAATTCGCTTACGGATATAATCGGGCGTATAAACGGCCCCTGTCACTTTTCTGTCTTCTGGAGAAATTACAAACTCAAAAAGTTTGGTCAGGTCTTCCAGTGAATATCCGCATTCATTCTTGTCCAACTGACAGATTAATTCTTTCAATAAGGCATTATCTTGTGACTCCTCAGTAATATATGCATCTACAAGTAAACTATTTACTTGAGGTACCAAACCATGGTGTCTCAAATACGCAGACACGAATAATCTGTTAACCATTCGTATATCTGTGAGACATTTTCGCTTTAAATATGTAAAAATCTCCTGCTTCACTGAAGACTAAATAGATGTTGGGTATAATCGAAATAAAGACGGCACATTGCATCGCCCACTCCCTTCAGTTCGGGATATTTCCGCTCTTTTTCTCGCAAAAGTTTTATACGTTTCTCCAAACGTTCAATATTCCAGACAATAGCATAACGACAAAGATTCAACGAAAGTTTCCGAGCCATGAACTTACCAGATTCTGTTTTGCCAGATATTCTTCCGTCATAATTTCGTTCGAAATGTATATTGTAATCTTCGTTACAAGGATCAAGGTGTTTCGCATTGTCATCATCCGATTTCAGCCTGTTCACATAGGAACAGCAATACACCAGGTTGCTATACTCTGTTTTCAATTTGGGATACTTAGAATGAGGTTTAAAATGATCAATTTGAAACGTTCTCATTCCTCCAAACCAACGGTCTGTACAATGAGTATAGCCACAATGGTGATTAAAGTCAGATGCCAAATATTCCTTGTACCTATGATAATCGCTATAATGACCTTTGTAAGTTCTTTGTGGATGCTGTTCTCTAAATAAAAACTGTTTCATGATTAGTCCAATTTTGCCAGTATTTCATCCACCTTATCAATCACTTCAGAAAGATGTTCAAGACTTTCTGACCTCTTTATGTCAGCAGGCAATGCTGTATATGAATCCAATGACTTTTCCAGAAACGAATCAAGTTCTACCAGTCTGTCTTCTTCATGCAAAGTCAGTCCTTTTTCCTGTTTCTTTTGAACCAGAGCAGTCAATTCGATTTGAGCTTCATCAATCGATTTCTTGTATTTGTCGATTTGTTCTACCATCTTGTCATGAAACTTTGCTTTGGCTCCTTCCTCTCCTCCATTCATAAGAATCTTAACATAGACTAAATTCACATCTTTCGATGTAGAAATGGCATCGTTATCATATGATGTAATGACAAAACAAGGGAAGTTCGGGCATATATCCCTATAAGCATTAACAAGCTCCGCTCCATTGTACGATACATTGTACTGTATTTCTGTCTTTATTTCGTTCAGTTGATGATCAGTAACAATCGCATCCGGATGTTCATCTTCAAAAACCTGAATCATCGCTTCTATGTTCTCCTCCGGATACAGACATTTCACCTCTACCTTATCTTCTATTTTATCCATATAATCGAGAAAATTCTCATGCTGATCTTTTTCTTCATCTATAAACAATATCTTGTATTTCATATTCCTAAAGTTATTCTTTTATTAATTCATTTGCTGTCTGCACATACTTTTGAGGATATACAAACCTGATTCCAAAACCATAGTTCAAATTCAGCAAGTTTATTCTTGCATCATTATCCTCTGCTATCAGTTTTACTATCCACATCCCCAAACCTGTTCCTATCTCTTCACCTGTGGTATTGTTACGTTTTGTTGTAAACAAAGGCTTAAAGATATCTTCCGGTGTAACGATATCCGAGCTTAATCCCGTACCGTTATCCTTATATTCACAGATGATTTCCTTATCAGTAGACGTCCATAAAATTTCAATCTTTCTCGGTCTGTTTACTCTCATCATGTTGAATGCTTCTATCGAGTTGGAGAATAGATTATAAAAGATACTGTCAAAATCTATTTCAAAGGCTCTCATTTTAAGTTTCGGAGCAATCTCGTATTCTACGGTTATAGCTCTTTGTTCAAATATACCGGCCCACGTCTGCAACAAGCTCTCAGTGTATGCTTTAATATCAACGAGCTTTTGTCTGCGTTTGTCTTTTTTAATAATGCCCGTCGAGAATCTCAACCAGTTTTGCATCTTTTGGTCCGTACCACGAGCCTTATCCATCAGCCGGTATGGATTCTTACGGTCTTCCCTGTCAACATACATTTCTTCTGAGGCAAAGGGTAACAAATTTTGTTGTATCTTGTCATACCTATCATTCAACGAATCATGAATCTTGCTCAAATCATGGCTGAACGATGCCAACATCAACCCACTGCTCGCCAATGCTCTCAAAACTTTTTGTTCTTCTCTGAGCTGTTCGATTTCCAAAGTTTTCTTTTCATTCAATGCAGCCAATAACTCCATTGAATACCGCTCACCTTTTTCTTGCCGCCCAGGCTCTTTCTGGTTATTCTCCTGTCTCTCACGTTGCTTGGCAAGAATCTTTTTTGCAAGTTCTTCTGCTTGACGCATATCTCGGGCTTCACCGTTTCGATATTCATCGTCAGCAGCCAGTTCGCGGGCTATCAAAGCTCTGTCCTCTTCAAATATAGCAATAATACCTTGAATCAGCCTCTTGAAAACTTGAAATGCGCTATTTTCTTGAAGTCCTTCCCGGCTCGACTTATCCTCGAATTCCACATTCGTCAGTCGTGATATACAGATAGAACCGGCCACATTCTCAACCTCCACCCTATAGCCACCTTCCGGCTTGGCAATACCGGCCGGACTCTTTTGCTTGCGGGCACCTAATCCTAACCAGTCAAAAGCTGAATCATTACGTTCTCCATAAGGGCGCACACGGAAGCCGTCTCTAAAAAGTTTTATTCCACCAAACTTCTGCAACCAGTCTGCACGCAAATTATATGCACAAGGCCGATAGAAGAAACGTACTTCATCCTTTTTCGTAGCAGAACGTTTCATAAAATAGAATACAAAGTCAAAAGAGCCGATACGACTGAATACCTGTGTATAATCAGTAACATTAAAACCTGGTAACAGTTGAGCAAAAGTTCTTGTCGTTTCCCAATACCCTCTTTCAAAGTCTGCTTTCGTATAGTTTGCTTTCTGCTGATTGGGACGAGCAAAAAATGAAGGCGGCAATGCCTCCACCAAGTTTTCTTTTCGTATAATTTTGATATGCACAGTCTGCTTTGAATCAGCATGAGCCTCTATCTTGAAGTCAAAATCATCGCAAACAGAGCTTTCTACTTCACCATACTCAGCAGGTAAAGAAGATGATCTCAATATGATGGAATAGTCCTTATTCTCAGATGGTGGTACAAGAACACCTAAATCCTCAAATAGCAGTTTGACGGATTCATCATCCCATACATCTCTCAGATTTGTAATCTTGAGAATCGTACCATGCTCGAAAGTATCCTCTCTCAACACGGCATTGATACTTTCCGGCAAATTCATCCTCCTCACACAGTCAATGAAAGAGACATCTTTCAAGCCTTCAAGGTCTGCATTCACCGAATCCAAGGTTTTGTTTGTCCCCTCAAAGTCATCCCATGCAACAGTCCATTGATATCCGCAAAAAGGAGATTCTTTACCATCCTCATCATAATCATGATGCACATCCTTGTCATAAATAGTAGTCATCTCGCAATTTGCACCCAACTTATCCATTGCAAAGCGACCTATACCCTTGGCACCAGCCTTTATCCTACCTTTCTTTGTATAAAAGTTGGTTGACTTATTATCCGTACCGATGATCATCCAATAATTCTTAATGATTTCATGTGTCATTCCCTCCCCACAATCAATAACATACAAACTGGCAAACTGTTTCAGTTGGTCGGACAGCGTTTGAATGAGCGAAGAGTCAACCCCATCATTAAGTATATATTCATCATCCATCAAGTGATATATCGACAGCAATAGATTGTTGTCAATTCCTTTGGTACACAACTTATCATATTCCTCCACAGAAAGTTTGTCTTTAAAGAACGACAGTTCGTTGTCAATATAAACTATGCTATACCGACTGTCTGCATCGTAACCATTCTTAACGAGTTCTATGATAGCTCCCTTAGCAGTAGCTACATTCTCTCGTCCAATAAGTCTGGCAGTTCTTGACGAAACTTTAAATGGTATTTTCATTGCATTTTGTTAGTTAAAATTCCAACATACCTTGGTTGTAATAATACATATACCCTCATAGTACATACAAAATTACTTATTTTCCACCAAATAAGTTCATAAAAAACGTAAATTTTGAATTAGCCACTTAGTTTTGACTGAATTCCTTCAATATCGAACAATTCAGAAACCACCATATTCCTCATACTTTCAGATAACTCTTTATCTACACACAGATATACGGTGTGTCAAAATACACTTGATGATTTCTTTTAGGCACGGAATTATACGGATTTCACAGAAAAAGAACAAAGAAAATCTGTGTTTTCCGTATAATCTGTGCCTAAAAAGAAACAAATAGCAAGCGAATGTTAGTTTTGACACCCACCGTAAATGAACAAGCAAAAAAATAAGTTCTCCTTTCCACACCTGGAAAGGAGAACTTGCAAACAAACAATGATCCGGACAGTGATTCACATCCTCATCCGGCACTACAAACCGGAGATTATATTAAGGAAAAGTAATTCTCCTAAAAAACTCCGGTATTCTTTTAGATGTTAGTCTTGGACGCAACGTACAGAGAACCCATTTGAACGGCTGGTGTTGTTCACCGGGTACACCCAATCCGAGTTTGTAGTCATGAGCCCCCCACGCTGCGACGTGGCAAAGGCCGGAGAGGCCGACCAAGCGTAGCACCCCCACCCAACGTTGTCGATGTGACCGTCATACCCGTTACGATAGCCGGTTGCCGGGTAGAATGCCACATTGCCTGCATCTGCTGTCTTCGCATTTCCGGTAGTGAAGAATCTACGCCCCCATACCTCAAAATTTTTATCTGTAAAGCCTACATCTTCATTAGTTTGATTATATTTATCTGCTGCAACCACATTATATTCGTCGACATTACCCGTATTATAAGCTGTCGTAATGGTTGTAAAATTAGTCCATGTATCCTGTGGAGACATGTGATAGCCATAGGGGCATGGGTCGTAGATGGTTTTCTTCACATCTGTAATCGTTCCCAACATCAGGCTGGTTTTCTCATCCAACAAACCACTGCCCCACAACTTATTGGATGCTTTCCATGGAACGGAACCTTCCGCCCCGTTTACCGGATGCGCTGCAAAAATCCAGTTATAAGAAGGTCTGCCATTACCACCATAGGTAACGTCATTGTCATCTCTCAATACAAACATCAACGGATTCTCCACTGTATAAGCAAGTTGCACCTTTACGGCAGTTTGGTCAAAACCTTTTGTTATCTCACTATTCTTTATCTGATAAGAATCTTTCAAAATCTTATTTCCATTTGCATCATACACAGGCACAATATCCGCATCATTCATCCTCGTCATCACGCCTGCTGCGGGAAACGGGTCTTTACGACCGAACTGAAAATATACACCATACGTCTTTATGGCTTCTTCCGCTACTTTGGTAGCTGTTCCGCTGGCAGCTCCCAGATTACGGTCCATCATCTTAAATTCCCGTTTGGTTATATTGGCATGAGAAGCAAGGCCATTACGAGGCCGTGTTTCGTATGTCTGCACCTTGATGCCGTTTCTGTCAAACGCTGCCGTAGTCCAGATATGCCAGCTCCAAAGAGTGGTAGTACCGTTTTTGGCGGCAACGACTGCATTGCCTTCGGTTGCTTCGCCCAACTTGAATACGATATAGCCGTTTCTGGAGTAGCCTACATAGTCTAAGGTAGGCGCTTTGTCTCCCTCGCGGGTTTCCCACACAAGAGCGGCATTGTCGGGTGCAATCCTGTCATTGGCAGGTATGTCTGTGCCGGTATAGGAAATCTGTGCCGAGGTTGCCGCACCGTTGCCGCGTATGGTGGCTTTGAAGCGATACCATTTATTGGCGTCGGTGGTATTCACCACATAGCAATTGGCGGTCTGTGTTCCTGCCGCACTCAAATCCTTGCCCACCAGCACGCGGCCGTCGTTCATGTTCGTACCCTTAATGGCGGCATTTATCGTGTACTTCGTATTGCGCACCACATTGAAATCGCCGGCCTTATCGCCCGCGCCCAGATAAATGGTGTAAGCCACATCGCGGGCTATGCCGCCTTTCGGCGTATAGCTGCCCTCTATCAGAATATAAGTGGCCGTGGCAGGCACATTGTCCTCGTAGCGGTCTTTCCAGTCTGTCAGCGAGTTACTTCCAGCCTTGTTTTCCGGAACATACCAGGCGATGGACTTGGTGTTGTCGCTCGTATAGGTTGTGAGTTCCGCAACAGTCGGAGCGGTGGTTGCCGACTCTACGTAATAGAGTTTCTTTGCCACGTTCATCAGCCTGACGGAAGTCACTGTAAAGACGTCCCCGGTGTTCGGAGTCGTCAGGTTCAAACTGACTTTGGCTACCGCACGGGTCAACGAGACGGTAAGGGACGCATTGTCCGTTTCTGAGTTAAAATCGGTTTTATAACCACACATCGGCAGGTTTTGCCCCGTACCCTTACCCGACGATACCTCTGCTGCAAACTTCTTGAAATCGGCCAATGCACTGCCGTATGATACCTTTTGAGTCAGGTCGCCTACGTTTGCCAATACATACACCGTGCACGTGCCTACTCCCGAAGCCAATGAAATATTCGCAGTTAGCTGCCCATCCGTCAGTGAGGCGTATTCGCTGTATTTCAGTTTACCGTCGGCATTGCCGAACTGGAACACACAAATGTCGTTTATCGCATCCTCCTGTGCATCGGTCAGCGTACCGGCACGGGTTCCGGCAGTGTTTACCGTTTTCCCTGCTTCCTCGCCCAACACCAAGTCCAACGAATTATCGCCACGGGTACGGGTCGTACTAACAGTTCCCCGCATAGGTGTTGCATCGAGCGAAAGTTTTACAGGCGCCGTTGCAACATCGGGAACAATATTGCCCGTTCCCTGCTCCTCGTCCGTACAGGAGAGGACACAAAGAACGGATAATATCCAAAGTCCAAAAAATTTCGTCACTTTCATATTTATTTCTTTTTCATATTTCTTGTTTCTATACTACATTCAAGGTAGGTTTGTCTCATTAAATAGAAGATTATATCAAGGGGGAGTTATTCTACTTGAAAAGACTCCGGTATTCTTTTATAAGTCAGTCTCGGACACAACGCACAGGGAATGCATCCGAACGGAAAGTGGCACTCACCGGATGTACCCAATCCGCACCTGTACCTAAAAAGCCGCCTTTTGAGGACTTGGCAGAGTACGGAGAAGCTGACCAAGCATAACATCCTCGCCCAACACTGTGAACTCGTCCGTCATCCCCAAAGCGATAACCCATTGCTGGATAAAATGCCACATTACTCGCATCCGCTATTGCTGTGTTTCCAGTAGTAAAAAACCTACGTCCCCATACCTTAAAATTCTCATCTACAAAACCAGTACCATCTGTAGTTTGATTATATTTATCCTCTGCAATTACATTATATTCAGTCACAATATTCGTAATATAGGCTGTTGTAACGGTAGTAAAATTAGTCCATGCATCCTGTGGTGGCATATGATAACCATAAGGGCACGGATCGTAAATGGTTTTCTTCACATTTATAATCGTTCCTAATATCAAACTGTTTCGTTCATCCTGCACACCACTACCCCACAATTTATTGGATGCCTTCCAAGGCACAGAACCATCTTTATCATTCTTTGCCGGATGCGCTGCAAAAATCCAATTATAAGAAGGCTCAGTACTATCACCACCATAGATAGCAAGCTTATCATCATCATCTCTCAATATAAACATCAACGGATTCTCCACAACATATGCAAGTTGTAACTTTACAGCCGCTTGGTCAATCCCTTTTGTTATTGTACTATTCTTTATTTGATTAGAATTTTTCAAAATCTTATTTCCATTTGCATCATACACGGGCACAATATCCGCATCATTCGTCCTCGTCATCACACCTGCTGCAGGAAACGGGTCTTTACGACCAAACTGAAAATATACACCATACGTCTTTATGGCTTCTTCCGCTACTTTGGTAGCTTTTCCGCTGGCAGCTCCCAGATTACGGTCCATCATCTTAAATTCCCGTTTGGTTATATCGGCATAAGGAGCAAGCCCGTTACGAGGCCGTGTTTCATATGTCTGCACTTTGATACCATTTCTGTCGAACGCTGCCGTAGTCCAGATATGCCAGCTCCAAAGAGTGGTAGTACCATTTTTGGCAGCAACCACTGCATTACCCTCGGATGCTTTGCCCAACTTGAATACAATGTAACCGTTCTTGGAATAGCCTACATAGTCCAAAGTAGGAGATGTTCCTCCCTCACGGGTTTCCCACACAAGAGCAGCATTGGTAGGAGCAATCCTGTCATTGGCTGGTATCACCGCTCCTGTATAAGAAATCTGTGCCGGAGTTTCCGCACCGTTCCCTCGTATGGTGGCCTTGAAGCGATACCATTTATTGGCATCGGTGGTTTTCACCACGTAACAATTGGCGGTCTGTGTTCCTGCCGCACTCAAATCCCTACCTATCAGCACACGGCCGTCGTTCATGTCTGTGCCTTTAATGGCGGCATTCACTGCGTACTTCGTATTGCGTACCACATTGAAATCGGCCGCATTGTTACCTGCACCCAGATAGATGGCATACGATACATCGCGGGCCGTACCGTTCTGTGGTGTATAACTGCCCTCTATCAGAATGTAAGTAGCCGTGACCGGAGCATTCCCTTCGTAGCGGTCTTTCCAATTTGTCAGCGCATTGCTTCCAGCCTTGTTTTCCGGAATATACCAGGTTATGGACTTGGTGTTGTCGCTTGTATAGGTTGTAAGCTCCGCAGCAGTCGGAACGGTGGTTGCCGACTCCACGTAATAGAGTTTCTTTGCCACGTTCATCAGCCTGACGGAAGTCACCGTAAAGGCATCCCCGGCATTCGGGGTAATCAGGTTCAGGCTGACTTTTGCCACCGCACGGGTCAGCGAGACGGTAAGGGATGCATTGTCCGCCTCCGAGTTAAAATCGGCTTTATAACCACACATCGGCAGGTTTTGCCCCGTACCCTTACCCGACGATACCTCTGCTGCAAGTTTCTTGAAATCGGCCAATGCACTGCCGTATGCCACCTTCCGGATAATATTACCCACGTTTGCCAGCACATACACCGTACACGAGCCTACTCCCGAAGCCAATGAAATATCCGCCGTCAACTCACCGTCCATCAGCGAGGTATATTCACTGTATTTCAGTTTGCCGTCGGTATTGCCGAACTGGAACACACAAATATCGTTTACCGCATCCTCCTGTGTATCGGTCAGCGTACCGGTACGGGTTCCGGTATTGCATGCCCCCTTCCCCGTTTCCTCGCCCAGCACCAAGTCCAGTGAATTATCGCCACGGACACGGGTCACGCTTCCGGCTTCCTGCATGGGTGTTGTACCGAGCGAAAGTCTCACAGGCTTCGTAGCGACATCGGGAATAATACCACCTGTTCCCTGCTCCCCGTCCGTACAGGAAAGGACACAAAGAACGGACAATGCCCAAAGTCCAAAAAATCTCGTTACTTTCATTTTATTTCTTTCTTATATTCTTGTTTCTATACTATTCCGAAGCCGGGTCTGCCGCATCGCCACCGATATTGGCAGGTATATCTTCCGTATGCCAACTATTGCCGGAACTCATATTTGTATTACCGCCACCGGAGCTACCCGGTACATTTTCAGTACCCCAGCTGTTACCGGAACCTATATTCGTATTACCGCCGCCGGAACTGCCCGGTACATCTTCAGTACCCCAACTACCGCCGGGACGCACATCCGTATTACCGCCGCCGGTTTCGCCCGGCACTCCCTGTTCCGAAGCCCAAGGCAGACCCTCACCGCCTACCGACGTCAGCCCGAACGCGCCTATTTCGGCATCCAGTTCCGGATTGGGCCGCCATTGACCTATGCCGACGGTAGTATTGCCGTTTCCGGTTTCACCCGGTATCTCCACATGTTCCCACGTGCCGATATGGATAACCACCGGAGTAAACGCACCGATATTATCCTGTCCGGACATTACACTCCCGCTCCACGGAAGCACTTCCAGAATGAGCTGCACGGAACCGCCTTTCATCTTCAAGGAAAATGTATACTGCGTACCCGGTGCAAAGGCAAGCGTCTCCGGCATATCCGCAACGAACTCCGCAGCCGCCATCCCATTGAACACCGCATTCATCCTGAACTGAAACTTACCCGCCGTCCGTGGCAATACCACCGTAGCGGCAGAAGTTTTCAAGTCTGCATCCGGCGTGGAAAACTCACCGCCCGTTATGGTAACGGCATCACTCTGCGCTACGCCCGCAACGGGCAGTTGGGTACACAGTACCGTTTCGACAGGTGCATGCGTCATATTGCTCAGTCCGGCAGACTCGATACGCGCCGAGGTGATATTGCCCGCTTTCGGTTGCAAAGCAAATATCAGTTTTGCACAATGCCTGCCCAAGTCGTCGAGCACAACCGCCGGACTTGCCTCGCTCACCGTTTGTCCTGCCGTCAGCGAAGTGGCATAGTCCACACCATGCCCCACAGAAACGGTGCAAGCCGGGCTGCCTCCGTCGTTATCGGGATTGGCTACCGCCAGTGCCGGAGTCAGAGCATAGAAGTCGTAAGTCCCCGCACGCAGCAGTAAAACGTTCACGGCTTCCAGCGTACCGTTGCCGTTTACGGCTCTGTACGTGCCTTCCCCCATATATTTATCCGTTGACAAATCGGGAGACTCACCTACGCGCCAGAAAGCGAGGATACGCAACGTTGCCCCATCCGCCAGTGGCGAAGCGGCACGTGTAGCCACCTCCGTAGCGATGCCCGATGCAGAAAACCGCACGGCAAACGCTTCATGTTCCTTCAACAGCAGTTCGTTCTCCGTGCATGCACAAAGCAGCAAAACTACCGGCAGGTATTTTATCATCCCTTTACAATTCATAAATTCGACGGGTTATCTCATTATATTTCTATATCCTTAATCGGAGTTCCATTTACCCAGTCGGTAACGGACACCTCAGGAGTTATCCCGACAGATGTAAACTTCAAGGTAACGGCATACGAAGTACCCGCTTTGAAACCGCCGTCGACGGGAACGTTTATCTTCGTTTTCTGCAAACCGCCGGTCGCTAAATCAATCTGCAATTCAATGGCATCGTCCGCCTGCGGAGCAAACATGGCATATCCTGCCATAACAGCAGCATCGGCAGTAGCGCCTACGCCCATTTCCAGCGGATAGGTAATTACGGTTGAAGGCGTAACGGGGTCTGCGGAAACCAAATCCAAATCGTCCGTACCTGTAAAGGAAGGGCCGGTTATAGTTGTTCCGTCTGCCGCTGTCGCCCCAGGCAATGTAATCGTACACCCCTGTTTCTTCCCGGTAATCTTGATTGATTTTACTTTACCCCACAATGTCTGTGTAGCCGCATCGGGAGCATACACCTTTACACTGATTTGGGTAAGCAGGTGGCTGAAAGCCAGGCTTGCTATATTCGTATTCTTATCCCCTTCTTTCAAGGGAGTAGCCATTATATCCGTCTTACCGTCAATAGTACCAAAATCCACGGCCTTTGTATCCTGCGTAAAAGTTACCCCGCTGCGCCTCGGATACCAGCCTATCAGTTTGGTCTTGCTTCCGTTTGCCAAATAATACTCAGCCGGAGAAAACGACAGTGTTTTTGAAGCCGTAGCCGCCGTTCCATTCAAAGCGGTAGTCTGATACGTTGTATAACTACCCTCGTCACCGGCATCCGCACGTGCAAACGCCACATCCAAATCCGTACCGAAACCGGAATTAATCATCCCGTCCAATACAGCCTTCGTAACCGGTTCTACCGAAGATAAAATACTGCTGTTTACACGTATTTCCACCCTGCCGTCGTCCTGTACCATTTCCACCGGAGCGTCTGCAGAGCAGGCCGCAAACAAAGACAACAAAGCACCGTTTACCATTAAAATCCATTTATTCCGTTTCATAAGCATGCTGTATATCGGTTGATTATTGAATTTCTTCACTGCTGCCGCCATCTTCTTCCCAGTCTTTCACCGTAGCCGTTGCCTTTATTTCGGTAGCTTTGAATGTAAGGAGCACCACGAACTTCTTACCCTGTGTAGATGCCGTATAATCGGCACTGCTGCTGCCGGTTGTTTTCAGATTGACAGGCACAGTGACAGGCGTAGTACCCGAATGTTCTGTTTTTACAGCCAATGTATAGTCTGCCGTACCGGTCGCATTTTTCAGAGGAGCCACCATAGAGTAGGCCACTTCCTCACCATCGGTAGTCAGTTCTTTCGCCTGAGATGCGAAAGCCGTTTCCGTACCTGCCCCTCTTACCCAGAAAGACATGCCGTTGTCCAGCAACGTGGCAAATGCGCTGCTTTCATCGGCTGTACCGGCAGACAGGCTTACCGTTACCGCACCGGACGGATTATTCTTACCGACCTTGGTCAGCGTGATATCCGTTAACTTTCCCCATTTCGCAATAGCCGCCTCGTCCTCGGCAACCGCTTTAATTACCAGTTGCGTAAGCAGGTGTTTGAACTCGAGCTGCGGGTAATTGCCGTCTTTGGAATCGTTTTTCGTGGAAGATTTTTCCGGAGCAGCCATCACATCCTGACTGCCATTGAATGTAAATTTGCACTCATCATTGGCCGGATTGCCCCAACCCTCAAACGGATACAGGCCGCAGATATGCAGCGTGCTGTTGTCCACCGGATAATATTTTGCCGTGGCAAAGCCCACCGCCGTACTGCCGTTGTCCGTAAAAACCATTTTATCATTGGCATAGGTCGTTGTGTAGCTGCCACTCGTTTCGGACACCAGCACCCGTGCAGCCAGCGTATTGTCTGCCGTTATCGTACCCTCGTACGGTGCACGCGTCATTGTTTCCGCCGCTATGGCGGAAGAGATCAGTTTGATTTCCACGTTCTCATTCGGAACCGGTTCCATTACATCACTCTGTGTACAACCTGCCATAACTATTACGGCAAGAAGCGAAAAAAGACTTTTTTTCATAACTGTTTATGTTAGATGAATATTAATTAATTACTCTACTATCCCCTCACCGTATCCGTCCATCACCCACGGCATGACCTTTGCCGAAAGGGCAACCGCCGTACGGTCGCGGAATTTCAGTGTCACCATATAGGAGCGTCCGGCTGCAAAGACCGTTTCGCCGCCCGACGGCCGTATCTCTATACCGGGGTAATCGCCCCTGCTGTCTGTTGTCAGCGTAAGCCGGAACACGGGCTGTCCGGGTTGCAGCATCGCTTCGCCCGCCAATACCTGCGGCATTTCCGTTGTACCGCTTATGGCGGCAGGCGATTTCAAAGGAAACGGTACGGCAGCCTGCGCGGCAGACCATCCTCCCAGTTCGCCCGTCTCCAAATTCAGCGTAGAGGCGGTGTTTACCCCATTGAATGCCAGCCCCGTAACAGTTACGCCTGCAAATTCCCCCTCATCGTCAACCAGCCGGAAGCGGAGCTGCGTCAGTTTATGCTCAAACAGCAATGCGGAAGGCGCTTCCCGGCGCGAACCGGTAACCGGACGCACCCACATCACATCTTCCGTACCTGTGAGCCTGAAATGCAGCACCGGCGACTGCCCGGCAACCGCTTCCACATAATTATCCCCACCCGTGCCCACAGGCGCATAAGGATGATATACACAAAACTTCACCCGCCTGTTCTCTTCCAGCGGATAGGTATAATCACCGTTCCAGAAAAGCATGCCGGTAGCGGCATCAATCCCCGTAGTCCGCACGTTGTCCATCAAAGGAGTTCCGTTCCATTCGGACGTCAGCGGGGCATACAAGGCATCCGTACGCGTAGTAACCACTCCATACACGCCTACCTTGTCGCCCACGGCAGCCAGTCCGGCAAGGTCGTTTACCGAAGCACGGGTTGCACTTCCCTCATAACCGCCCGCCCGGGTTCCCAGCCTTATAAGCCCGTCCGGAGCCAACGGCTCCTGCCCGGCGCATGTGCAAAGCAGCAGGCACGCAAGCAGTCCTGTGCAACTACCGTATATCCTATTCATACATAATCCTTTCTCTCTTATCGTAAAATACCTTGCGTTTATAATCTCCTACCCCGCCCTCACCGCTTCCTTCCGTCCAGCCTTTCACCTCTGCCGTAAGAACCGCATTCAGCAGGTTTATGCCAAGCTCCACTTCCACCGTCTCGTCTGCCGGAAGTTCACCCGCATAAAGGCGGATGATGTCCGTTAGTGTTCCGTTCATGTTTACCGACGCGCTATACATCTCGCCGCCGGAATTGCGTACCTGCAAATGCAGGCGGCTGTCATAGGCGGCTCCATATTCAGGAGAAAGCAGTCCCAGCAGGCGTATCTCTGCCGAAGCCATATAGGCGGGTTCCGTATTTCTGGTTTCCGCCCGTGTCAGCGTCACGGTAAACGACGTATTCGTTTCGGGAGCGGCGGATATGCTCTGCTCCGAAGGCTCTCCGGAAAGCAGCAAGACGGAAGGATAAACACCGTTCAGCTTCCCGTTCAGCACTTTAGCCTCTTCCATGCCCGTTACCTGAAAATGAAGCAACATCTGTTTCACCAGAGGGCGCGGAACGGGCGTGTATTGCACCGTACCCTGTAGCGGAACGTCCACATCGTCCACATTCCAGCTATATACATTGCCGGGTTGCATCTCCGAGACCAAACGGACCTCGGCGGCATTCCGGCTCTCCAGCCCTGTAAAAGCAACGCCGTGCGCATCCGTATTATAGGCAAGCAAATGATAACTGCCCACAGGAAGCGTTGTCGAGAAATATCCGGCAGAAGCGGCGGCATCCGTACCGTAACCGGCAACAGCCTCTCCATCGTCCGCATAAAAACGGTAGTAGGCGGTAGCCGGACAGGCAAAAGCACCCCATTCGGGCGCAATCACAACCGTACCTTCGGCGCTGCGATAGTCCAGTGCCGTTTCCGTACATGCCGCCAAAGCAATGCACGGACTTATCAGCCAACCGAGAGTTTTTATCTTCATGTCCGAACTTCTTTTTCCGTCTTCACTTCCGGCTGCCAAACCGGTAACTGACACTTATATTCACACCCGTCACCCCAAAATGATTCTCGCGGAAGTTGCGATTGAAATAATAGTAAGGCATTTCCACATCGTACGCATTGGTGTCCGAAGCGCGATACCCACCACGCAAGCCGGCTTCGATGCCCCAGTGCGCATCGAGCAGGATATAACACCCGACGGACAATCCGCCTTCCCAATAAGTGCCCGTGCAGTTGGCAGTGCCTCCGGCTATGCGGCCGCTGTCGGTACTGCGGTTGTCAAAATCGCCCAACTGTCCGTAAATGCCCACGTAGCACCAGCGGTAGCAGCCGTCGCCGTTTACCCAGAAGCGGGGTTCGAGGCTATAGGCCGACACTCCCCAATGGCATTTGCCGTTATCGTAGTCCCAATCCGCATAAGCAGCAGAAGCTACCGCCGACCACCGGCGTGCAAAGAAAAACTCCGCCGACAGGTTGGGGGTAAAAGCGGTATAATCGAAATCGGGGGTCATGCCCGCCCAAGTATATAAGTTCGTTTTTACGGAAAGCAGCGGCAACAAGCGGTTACGCTGTTTACGTGCCTCACGCCGCGCTTGCCGTCCGGCGGCACGCTCTGCCAGCCATTGCTCGCGGAAACGCTGCTCTTTCAGCCGTTCCGCCTCTTCCCGGCGGAGCTGTTCCTCTTTCCGGCGCGCCTGCACAACGCGTTCTTCTTCCAGACGTAATTGTTCGGCACGCTGCCGTTTTTCCGCTTCCAGCTGCCGGAGTTCCGCCAGACGACGCTCGTCGGCCTCGGCGGAAGCCCGTTCGCGGGCAAGTATTTCCTGAAACTCCGCATCGGTCAGTTTCCGCCGGTAACGTTCCTCGATGATGCGGTGCAGGTCGTATTCCACCCTGATTTCGACCCGCCGGAGCAATGGAAAGAGTTCCGCCATCATAAGGTTGTAAGGTACTCCGCCCTGCAGGTCCATCAGCTTCTTCTCACGGCCCTTGAAAATGTCCGTATTGTCGATGACAGCCAGTACTTCTGCCCGACCGGGCAATGTGGAAGCCTCCACCAGTTGTCGCAGCCTGTCCCAGTCCTCGCCCACGTAGCGCACTTCCACCGGAAAGCGCCTTGCCAGCCCGTATTCCGTATCCAGGTAGTTTCTGAAACCGTTGGCACGGTCGTGCGCCAGCTTTTCGTTGGCGGCATAACTGCCTTCTATGGAGCAATAGCCGGTCAGGGTAATCCGGCGGACGTAAATCAGCGTGTCGGCAAACGAGGAGCGCATGAACTTATCCAGTCTCTCCAGTTCACGGGCATTGCCGCCGTAACCTCTCTGTATCTGCCAGCCCCCTTGCGGATAAGAGAAATAACAGTCCAGATTGGCTGTTCCTTCCTTGATAACGCGCCTGTACGTCGAGTCCCGATAGAGTTTACCGGCTCCCAACGTGTCGGGAGAGAAAACCACTCCCGCGCATAAACTACCGGGAAGGATACATACAGCCAACAGCAGCAATAGCGTTTTTATCTTCATATAGCCTTGTTTTTCAAGTATTCGTTCTTTTTCCGGTTACGGTTACGGCATCTCCGTTTCCTGCTCGCCCATGTCCACACTCGTATCCATATCTACCGTTATATCCACATTGTTGCCTTCCTTATCGGGTTTGGGCGGGCAATCGTCCAGACTATCGGGAATGCATCCGCCAAGCAGTCCTGCCAAAACACAGCAGAGCAGAAATCTTTTTTTCAGTGTTCTCATATCTCTTCGCTCAGTCCAGTTCCACTTCCTGCACAATTTTCAGTGTCCAGTCGTCCACACTCACCGTCAGTTCAAGATTGGAAGGCACTACCTCCGTGCCGGGCGTAGGTTCGCCATCGCCCTTGATAACCGCCTTGATGCGATAGTCGCGGTTACGTACGATAGTGCCGTCGCCCGTTCCGTCTTGCGATACCGAACCCGAAGGAGTGATAATCGTACCCGTCTGCAAACGGTTCACCACAATGGGATAGTACACATAGACCGGAGTTTTCGGTCCTACGCTGCCGTCCGGATCGAAATAGCCGGAAAGCACCAGCTTGGTGCGGTTGGCGGCATCGTTGTTGGCAAAGGCATAGAACCAATAGGGCACGGTATATTCGTCCGAGGTTATCAATATGCCCTCGGAAGGGGTGACATCGTTCAGCAGAAAACCTGCCCCCTCGGTCCACAAGAAAGAGCCGTCGGGCTGCTGGCTCGTCATACCGCCATGCAGCCACGTAGGATTGGCAGGCATAGTTTGGGTAACATCGCCGGGCGACACACGGGAAGCTTCCAGCGCATTGCACAGGAAAATACGGTCCAGCATAAATGTGGCTCCGGCATAGTTCAGGCTGAATGCGCTGCGGATGCTCGAAATGGAGATACGAGCCACCAGACGGGACAGATTTATGGACGCGGACACCGTTTTTCCGGCTTCCAATGTCACCGGCTGTTCGCTGATACCGGACATAGGCAGAAGGTCGGATGCCTGCTGCCCGTTACGTACGGTTTGTACCAGGCTGACATTTTTCCCGACAAATTCGTTTTTGGTCTGCACTCCGGCAAATGTTCCTTCCGGAACATTGGCAACCACAATCACATCGCAGACACCGGGTGAACACAAAATATCCTTTACCGCAAGCGTCCCGGCAGTGCCGCCGGATTCGACGGCGGATTCCACAATGGTATTTACCGACCCGTCGGCATAGAACAGCCCTATTGCCAGCCGATGAACGGCAGATTCGTTTTCGGGCAGGGCAGCAGCAGTGGCACGCGTGCTTGCAGCCCCCGTACCGGATACGTTCAGCCGGAGCAAAGCTGTTTTCGCCATATTCCTGCCTGCGCTTTCATCCTCACCGCTACACGAGGATGCCAAAGCTGCGAATGCCAAAGCATACAGCCAGCAGATAATACATATACCCGCAATCCGCAAAGTTTTCTTATACTTCAAAGTTTTAATTTCCGACATATATCTATATTTTAAAGTAATGGATTTGTCTCATTCCGTTCTTCCGGTTCAATACAGGTTTCTCCTGCTCCTCAGCTCTTCCAGCACCTCGCTTGCACGCTCCACGCCTGCTGCCGCAGCCATTTCAAGATAAAGCTCCGCCTTTTCGCGGTTACCTTCGAGCATACAGAGCACGCCCATGTTGTTAAAAGCCGTCTGACGGGTGGAAAAGCGGGAGAGATAGCTGCGTGCCTTGCGTGTATCACGTTTGCTCAAGGCCACGGCAGCCGCATTGATGTTAGCTTCCGGACAGTCGGGGAACAGGCGGGCGGCAAGGTCGTAAATATCGTTGAACTCGGCAGAGCCGGGCGTGTAGCTGTTGGCAAGGGCAAACAGGCATTCCGGCGTGATGCATCCGTCGCCGTTGGCGGGCAGGCGGTAATCGGCGCTATCAAGGGAAGCGGGAATAAAATTGACCCATGACAGGCAGCGCACGTCCACACTCTTCTCCAGTCCCGGAACTTCCACTTCGGGCAACAGGATGCCCGAAGCAATCCTGTCGTCGTAAGTTGCCGCCTCCCTGCCGTTACAGCCGCACTCTTCGGTATGCAGCATGAGGTCTGCCTGTGCCATCCACTCCCTGAACGGAACAGTCACCTTATATGTGAAACGGCGGGATGCCTTACGGTCGTTCTTCAATACTACCGAGGGCGTGGAGTTCCTGCCGTTGCGCGCATCGGACGCTCCACCCAATACACGGGTGCGCTCGTACACTTTCTGCTTCTCCGCACCGTTAATAAGAATAGACGGCAAATCGAACGACTGCTCTCCCGCCAGCAAGAAAGGTGTCAGCGTAAGCGATTCGTCCGAAGGCATCTGCAAACCTTCATAGTTGACTTCCATCTGTATATGCAACTGACTGCCCGAAAGGGAGAAACTCCGGCGGGTTATCTGTATCTGCCCCATATAAGCCTCTTGACTGCATAACGTGAGCAAGGGCAACAACAGCAGCAATACGCTGCAAAATGTTTTTCGTTTCATCTATTCAATTATTAATCGTGACTTACGTTTTTACTTAATCATATATACCACGGACACGGCAGCCTTTGTAGGGCCGAAGTATCCCCTGCCTTTCGTACCGCGCTGCCTGCTGCCGCAATGACCGCAACGGTAACGGTCGCTGCGAAGAAAAGCCGCACCCGCACCCAGACTTGCTTCCACACCCCAATGCGGGGAAAGCACCCAATGGTAACCATACGAAATGCCTGCGCCCAAAAGCCAGCCTTCGTAACGTGCCTCGCGCGCGCCCTTCAGGATATTGAAAGGCAGATGCACACCGCCTACATTGAAACGCCCGCCCAAGGCATGGACTCCCCAAAAATGACCGGCAAAAGGAGTGCACAGCCAGCGGCGGGCTTCGGGTTGTAACAACCAGTGTTTCCAACGGCGACCGTCACGGGGGGCAAAAGGCTGGTAATGTGCCGCAATATCCAGTGTCCACCGGGGAGATACAAGAAATTCCACCCCTATATTGGGTGAAGCCAAAGCATCGGCAAGAAGATTGCTTTTCACAGCCATACGCTGCGCTGACGCATCGGAAGCGGACAGCATGCCCAATGCTCCTATTATAATCGGTATATATAGTTTGTTACTCATTCGCTTCCGGCTTTATAAATCCTGCAACGCACCTCATACAGCATGACACGTAGCATCTGGTTAATAAAAGATATACCGTTACTTCATAAGTAACAGAGAGATACATAGCAATATTAATATTGTCATGTGGGAACACAAAAAGACATGATTATTTATGTATACATAACAGGGCGTTGTATACAGTGTGTCCGTTCATTTTTCAGTTTAAGAAAAGTGATGGGATGCTATGTGCCAAAATCTCCATAGTTAGAAAATATAAAAGCTGAGTTCCGGCTTCTCTCTCAATTTACATAGCAAAAAGTGAAAAAAGATAAGATTTTCTTTTGTTTTTTAAGTATTATGTATACTTTTGCAGGCATCTAAGATTCCATTACTTATGAAGTAACTAAGCTATATAGTATTGATTTTCAGTCACAATTTGTTTGTTTGCCTTATTGGCTATTTCTTAAATATATAATTTATTATTACCTTGTTGGCTTTTTCGATTTCATCATTATCGAACTGCTTCAGATAACCTTCCGTAGTAGTGATTGAAGCATGGCCCAACGCTTCTGAAATCACCTCCACAGCTATTCCGCAAGATTTTGCAATAGAGGCCCAAGTATGACGGGCAGCGTAGGAAGAGAGCCTCTTCCCCAGCCGGCAGACCCGCGAGAGCCGGTACAGTTGTAAATTGAGCATACGCAATGCCCGCTGATAATCCTTGTACGCTTCTTTACCGGAAAGACTGCCGTTCAGGATATTCAATAAGTAAGGCGAAGAGGGGTCGTTGCTGGCATAACGCCGTAGAAGTTTCATGGCTGCCGCATCAACGGCTATCGAAAGCGGCATCCCCGTCTTATGACGGCGAATAGTGAGATAACCGTTCCGTAAATCCACTTTACGTAAGTTTGCCAAATCGATGAAAGGGATGCCGTGAAAACGCAACATCAGCTCCAGGCAGGCACGTGCCCAGCCGAGATTGCGTGAATCAGAGGATGCGGCAGGTTCGCTTTCGGATGAACGGTCTGCTTCCTCTTCCACAACATCTTCCAGCAACACCCGTTTTATTTCCCCTTTCTTCAATGCCCGCTGATGATTGGCATAACGCCCGGTAAACACATTCTTGAACTGCCGGGGGATATAGGGGGCCAATCCCATATCCACCGCCCGGTTATACACCGCACGAAGCATACGCATATACGTGGAAATCGTGTTCCACAGCAATGACTGCTTCAACAAATACTCCTGATAGCTTTGCAGCCAGCCGGGAGTCAAATCTTCCATGTGCAGGGAGTGTCCGCCATACTTCAATGCCGACTTCAATGCACAATGATACACATGGGCAGTACTGTAACGTCCCTGCCGTTCCATATCCGTAATTACGGATAGCATAAAATCATAAAATTCACTTTTGTCCATAGTTCTCTTTTTTTACATACTAATTAGTTTACCGACCCTCGGTCAACAACAAACCTTAGACAATGTTTCATTACATATATAGCCAATTACATATCTTTTATAATTATGATATAAACTATTAATTTGTCATACTTTTACGCCCGAAGTATTAAAGGCTTTTTTTCCTCGGTGAGGAACAAGCCATCGGAGACCGGCAATGTATGCAAAATAACTACTATGGATAAGCCGAATAGAGAAGCAGGCTCGGTCACGATTACCGCTTATTTGTTTCGAGGTTATCATACTCTTCGTCCGTTACCGGTTCGAGCCATTCATTGGAAGCACTTTCACCGGGAACCTCGAAAGCCAGATGAGCAAACCAACAGTCTGCAGCAGCTCCATGCCAGTGTTTGACGTTTGCCGGAATATGGATAACCGTGCCCGGGAGAATTTCCACGGCAGGTTTACCCTCTTCCTGATACCAGCCGCGTCCGGCTACGCCAATCAGCATTTGTCCGCCACCACTTTTGGCACGGTGGATGTGCCAGTTATTGCGGCAACGAGGTTCGAACGTAACATTGGATATATTCACCTGCTCGCGCGAAATGGGAGCAAGGTAACTGTTGCCGGTGAAATACTTCGCGTATGCAGTGTTCGGTTCGCCGACAGGAAAAATCATTTCGCGCTGGAAAGCGGCTTTGGCATCTTCACCAACGGCATCTTCCGCCCATACGTCTTTTGCCAGATTGAACGCCGCCCATGCTTTCGGCCAACCGGCATAAAAACCGATGTGGGTAATGATTTCGGCAATCTCAGTACGGGTAATGCCGTTCTTCTTTGCCGACTGCAGATGAAATACGAGCGAATTGTCTGTAATACCCTGACTGATAAGTGAGGTAACGGTTACTAAACTACGGTCGCGCAGACCAAGCTTATCGGTGCGGTTCCACACTTCTCCGAAAAGAACATCGTCGTTGAGCTCCGCGAATTTAGGGGCGAACTCTCCTAATTGAGTGCGCCCGGCTGTCTGTACTATTTTCTCCTGTGCCATAACATTGAAAGTTAAGATACTGAATACTGAAATTAAAAGAATCCTGTTCATAATCATTCCATTTACCGTATGAAGTTAGTGATATTTCCGGTTGTTTTTCAATTGCAAAATTACCGCGATTACGCAAACCGAATTGTATATGATTTACGGATATTTATACCCGAATCATTGATTCTGAAATTAGAAACGGAATGCCATAACAAGAACATACCTTATTCAGACAGGCTTTTGCTTTTTATTTTCCTCAGTATTTTAGGGAACTGCCAGAAAAACAGCAGCGTACAGCAAATGGCAGCCGTAGCATCGGATATGGCTTCTGCCGCATATACACCTGCTACTCCCATAAAATGCGGCAGTATCAACGCCAACGGTATCAGCAGGATTACCTTACGCAGCAATGCTATGAAAATGGATATTCTGGCCTGCCCCAACGCCACGAACATATTCTGACAGGCACGCTGTAACCCGAAAATCGTCATGCCGCCCAAGAATACAGGCATCGTCCAGCGGACAGTTTCTATCAGCCTTGTATCGCTTGTAAAGGCGGATGCCACAATCGCAGGAAAGCCAATCATAAACAGCATCAGGACGAGATTGAAAGAAAACATGGTAATCAGCGCAATCCGGAAGCACTCCTTCACACGCTGCTTGTCGCCATGCCCGTAGTTATAGCTTGCCACCGGAACAAAGCCCTGCGCAAACCCCGTCAGCGGTACGCTGGCAAACTGCATAGACGTTTGCAGAACGGTAAGCGCACTGACATAGATATCTCCGAATTCTTTCAGACTGCTGTTGAGCACAAACCCCACCAGGCTTTCCGTACTCGCCATGATAAAAGGCGATACGCCGAGCGCCAGCATGGAGAGCACGATACTCTTTTCCAACTTCATATACCGCCTTTCCAAAGGCAGGGAAGCGCGCCGTGAGAATAGGAAGGACAGCACCCACACCGCACTGCAAGCCTGCGACAGCACCGTAGCCAATGCAGCGCCTTTCACTCCCATATCCAACCAGAATATGAATATAGGATCAAGAATAATATTCAACAAAGCTCCTATCAACACCGAACACATGGCAACCGCAGGACGCCCCTGTGCATTGATGAAAGCATTCAGTCCGGTAGACACTTCCACAAACAGCGTCCCCAACAGATAAATGGAAAGATAGTCTTCCGCATAGCCCAGCGTATGCTCCGAAGCACCCGTAAAAAGCAGGATAGGCTCCATAAAGGTATAGGCTATGAACGAAGTGAGCAAAGTGAAAAGAATCAACAGAGTAAAGCCATTGCCAAGTATCTTTCCGGCACGGCGACGGTTGCCCTGTCCGAGGGCAATGGCAGCCAACGGAGCACCGCCACCACCCACAATGGCAGAGAAAGAAGAAATCAGCACAACGAGCGAAATGGTCACTCCCACTCCCGCCAGCGCATCGGTTCCGATGCCCGGTATGTGTCCGATGTAAATACGGTCTACAATGCTGTAAAGCAGATTGACAAACTGTGCTGCCACCGCAGGCAGCGCCATCTTGAAAACCAAAGGCAGCATACGCTCCGTGCCCAGGCGTTCTTCGTACTTATTAGTCATGATTGGCAGAGTTTACTCTTATTCTCTTAGATTCTGTTGTTACGGAAGAGTGCTTATTTCCGGCTGACGATTGTACCCGTAGCCTGATTGGTAGGCATTACCAGCACTTCCGCCACCTGTATATGTTCGGGAACGGCAGCGGCAAAGTACACCACTTCGGCAATGTCGTCGCCTGTAAGCGGACGGATGCCCTTGTACACATTATCGGCAGCCGCCTTGTCGCCACGGAAGCGCACTACGGAGAAGTTCGTCTCCACCAGGCCGGGCTTGATATTGGTTACCCGTACGGGAGTATCCACAAGGTCGATGCGCAAGCCGTCTGACAACGCCTTTACGGCAGCCTTGCTGGCACAGTATACACTACCGCCCGGATAGGCATAGTCGCCTGCAATAGAACCCATATTAATGACATGGCCGCGTCCGCGTTCCACCATTCCGGGAACCACCAGGCGGGTCATGGCAAGCAATGCTTTGATATTGGTATCAAGCACGATGTCCCATTCGTCCGGATTGCCTTCGTGTTCCTTGTCCACGCCGATTACCAGTCCGGCATTATTAATGAGGATATCTATCGCTTTCCATTCTTCGGGAAGCGAGTCGAGAGCCGCTTTCGCAGCCCCGCGGTCGCGAACGTCGAAAGGCAGCAGACAGACATCCGCATGGTATTCCGTTTCCAGTTCGCGCTTTACGGCAGTCAGTTTCTCTACATTCCGTCCGTTGAGAATCAGGCGGTAGCCATTCATGGCAAATTTACGCGCACAGCCCTCTCCTATACCCGAAGAAGCACCTGTGATGAGTACGATTTTCTTTTCCATTCTTATAAGGAATTTAATGTTACGGGGGCACAAAGTTATGACTTATTGCGAGTATCGGCAAATTACTTTAAACTTATAATCCGTTACCCGTAAAGTTTTCACAAAAAGTATGTACCTTTGCCCCAATTTTTACGTCCGCCCGCATGCCGGGCAGAGTTTTGTTTAACAGGTTTGGATAAAGTAAGAAATGCTTATGCAAAAGTCCGATTGCATCATCAGTATAGAGCACGTATCGAAGTTCTTCGGAGACAAAGCCGTACTGAATGATGTGAATTTGTCTGTCCGCAAGGGCGAGTTTGTAACGATACTGGGACCGTCCGGTTGCGGAAAGACGACATTGCTGCGTCTGATTGCAGGCTTCCAGACAGCTTCGGAAGGAGTGATTACCATTGCAGGAGAAGACATCACGCAGACACCGCCCCACCGCCGCCCGGTGAATACGGTGTTCCAGAAGTACGCCCTGTTTCCCCACCTCAACGTATTCAACAACATTGCTTTCGGCCTCAAGCTGAAGAAGCTCCCCGCCGCCACTATCGAAAAGAAAGTGAAGCAGGCGCTCCGCATGGTGGGCATGACCGACTATGAAGACCGCGACGTGGACTCCCTCTCCGGCGGACAGCAACAGCGCGTTGCCATAGCCCGTGCCATCGTCAACGAACCCGAAGTGCTGCTCCTCGACGAGCCCCTTGCCGCCCTCGACCTGAAGATGCGCAAGGACATGCAGATGGAACTCAAAGAGATGCACCAGAAGCTGGGCATCACCTTCGTATACGTCACCCACGACCAGGAAGAGGCCCTCACCCTGAGCGACACCATCGTCGTGATGAGCGAAGGCAGGATACAGCAAATCGGCACTCCGACAGACATCTACAACGAGCCTATCAACTCCTTCGTAGCCGACTTCATCGGCGAGAGCAACATACTGAACGGTGTCATGGTGCACGACCGGCTCGCCCGCTTCTGCGAACACGAGTTCGACTGCGTGGATACCGGTTTCGGCGACCGTACACAGGTGGACGTCGTAATCCGTCCGGAGGACATCTACATCTTCGAACCCTCGGATGCGGCGCAACTCACGGGAACCGTAACAAGCTCCATCTTCAAAGGCGTGCACTACGAAATGCTGGTACAGACCCGCGAGGGCTACGAGCTGATGGTGCAGGATTACCACTGCTTCGAGGCAGGCCACGAAGTGGGTCTGCTGGTAAAACCTTTCGACATCCACGTAATGAAGAAAGAACGCACCTGCAACACTTTCGAGGGCAAGCTCCTGGACGAAACACACGTGGAATTCCTGGGTTGCAGCTTCGAATGCAGTCCGGTGCAAGGCATCGGTCTCGAAATGCCCGTAACGGTGGAAGTGGACTTCCAAAACGTTATCCTGAAGGATAACGAAGAAGACGGACGACTGACGGGCGAAGTGAAATTCATCCTCTACAAAGGAAACCATTATCACCTCACCGTGTTTACCGATTGGGACGAGGACATCTTCGTAGACACCAGCGATGTTTGGGACGACGGAGACCGCGTGGGCATACGGATAGCCCCCGAAAACATAAAGGTGATAAAACGATAAGGTATCTTACCGTCCATAATCTTAATATAATAAAGCAATACTTGATTAAATAGAGTAGCGCTTGATAAGATATAATAGAGTAATGTTTGATAAATTATCCCATTTCTTCCTGCGGCGACGCAACTGGACACTGCCCTACGCACTGTTTCTGCTGATATTTGCGATAGTGCCGCTACTGCTGATTGTGCTGTACGCCTTTACGGATGCCGACGGAGCGTTCACCTTTGCCAACTTCCGCAAGTTCATGATGCACCCGGAGGCGATGAACACCTTCATCTACTCCATCGGTATCGCCCTCATCACCACGCTGACCTGCCTGTTGCTGGGTTATCCGGCGGCATACATCCTCAGCCAGAAGCAGTTCAACACTTCGCAGACCATGGTGGTGCTGTTCATCCTGCCCATGTGGGTGAACATACTGATACGCACACTCGCCACAGTGGCGCTGTTCGACTTTCTGAACCTGCCTTTGGGCGAAGGCGCACTCGTGTTCGGCATGGTTTACAACTTCCTGCCGTTCATGATATACCCCATCTACAACACTCTGCAGAAAATGGACCGCAGCCTCATAGAAGCCGCCCAAGACCTCGGAGCCAACCCCTTGCAGGTATTCGGCAAAGTAATCCTGCCCCTCTCCATGCCGGGCATCATGAGCGGCATCGTAATGGTGTTCATGCCCACGGTGAGCACCTTTGCCATAGCCGAACTGCTGACGATGAACAACATCAAGCTCTTCGGAACAACCGTGCAGGAGAACATATACAACGGAATGTGGAACTACGGTGCAGCCCTGTCGCTCATCATGCTATTGCTGATAGGCGTCACCATCCTTTTTACGAATGAAGAGGACGGCGCATCCAATGAAAGCGGAGGTGTGATATGATGACGCGTATTCTTGCCAAAGGCTATCTGTGGCTGCTGCTTGCGCTGCTGTACTCGCCTATCCTTATCATCATGGTATTCTCCTTCACCGAAGCCAAAGTGCTGGGCAACTGGACGGGGTTCTCCACCAAGCTGTACAGCTCCCTCTTCACGGGCGGCATGCACCACTCGCTGACGAGCGCCATCTGGAACACCTTTGCCATTGCCATGCTGGCAGCCACCGCCAGTACGGCGCTGGGCAGCATCGCGGCCATCGGTATCTTCAACCTGCGCACACGCACGCGCCGGGTGATGAACTTCGCCAATGCCATTCCGATGATGAATGCGGACATCATTACGGGCGTGTCGCTGTTCCTGCTGTTCGTCAGTTGCGGTATCTCGCAGGGATTCACAACCGTGGTACTGGCGCACATCACATTCTGCACCCCTTACGTAGTGCTGAGCGTAATGCCCCGCCTGAAGAAGATGAACCAGAACGTATACGAAGCCGCCCTCGACCTTGGCGCCACTCCCTTTCAGGCATTGCGCAAGGTAATTCTGCCGGAGATACTTCCGGGTATGATAAGCGGCTTCATCCTTGCCTTTACGCTCTCTATCGACGACTTCGCAGTAACCATATTCACCATTGGAAACGAAGGACTGGAAACGCTCTCCACCTACATCTACGCCGATGCGCGCAAAGGCGGACTGACACCGGAGCTGCGTCCTCTGTCCACCCTTATTTTCATTACGGTGCTGGTGCTGCTGATTGTCATCAACAAGCGTGCGGAACGTGCACGGAAGAATTAAGTCCGCCTGCGTCTCGCGAGCTAAGAGTATTCGTCCCGCAGCACGGAGAGATTCATCCCGTAAGCCGAAAAGCGAAAGCATAGTCAAGATAAACCTGCTGAATAAAAAATGAAAAGATTAACAGACATATTCCTTCTCCTTTGCCTCGTCCTCGCAGCCGTCTCGTGCAAGGATTCGGGCGAAGAGCGCAGCCACGTACTGAAAATCTACAACTGGGCCGACTACATCGACGAAGATGTACTGGCCGAATTTCCCGCCTGGTACAAACAGCAGACGGGCGAGGACATCCGCCTTATCTACCAGGTGTTCGACATCAACGAACTCATGCTCACCAAGATAGAACGCGGGCACGAAGACTTCGACGTGGTATGCCCCTCGGAGTACATCATCGAACGCATGCTGAAGAAAGACCTTCTCCTGCCCATCGACCGCAATTTCGGCAAGACCCCGGACTATCTGCCCAACATCTCCCCCTACATCCGCCGGGAACTGAACAAGACCAGCCAGCCGGGACGCACCACCACCGACTATGCCGTACCCTATATGTGGGGCACAGCCGGCATCCTCTACAACCGCAACTTCATCACCCCCGACGAAGCCGGCAGTTGGCACTGCCTCTGGAACTCCAAAAACAAAGGCAAAATCCTGATGAAAGACAGTTACCGCGATGCCTACGGAACCGCCATCATCTACGCCCATGCCCGCCAGCTTGCCGACAGCACCGTCACCGTGGAGCAACTGATGAACGATAACTCTCCCGAAGCCATAGCCCTTGCCGAAAAGTATCTGAAAGCCATGAAGCCCAACATCGCAGGCTGGGAAGCCGACTTCGGCAAGGAGATGATGACCAAGAACAAGACCTGGCTCAACCTCACCTGGAGCGGCGACGCCGTATGGGCCATCGAAGAAGCCCGTGCTGTGGGCGTAGACCTTGCCTACGAAGTGCCGCGCGAAGGCAGCAACATCTGGTACGACGGCTGGGTAATCCCCAAATATGCAGGCAATCCCAAAGCTGCCGCTTACTTCATCAACTACCTCTGCCGGCCCGACATCGCCCTGCGCAATATGGACGCCATAGGCTACGTCAGCGCCGTTGCCACCCCCGAAATCATGGAAGCCAAACAGGACACCGCCATCGCGACACGTTCCGACCTCAGCTATTTCTTCGGTGAAGGTGTGGGTGCGGACAGCCTGCAGATAAACCCCGTGCAATATCCCGACAGAAAAGTGGTGGAACGCTGCGCCATGATACGCGACTTCGGCAACCGCACCGAACTCGTACTCGAAATGTGGAGCCGTGTGAAAGGCGACAACCTCAACACGGGCATCGTACTGCTGATATTCTCCGTATTCGGAGTATTGTTCGTCTGGCTGGTATACGGCAAGATACGCAAATACCGGCAGAAACAACGCCGCCACCGAAGACGGAGAAGAAGATGATTAAAAAATCCCGCGTATAGGATTTTTAATTTATAATGCTTAATTTTGGCCTTCGATAAATTCAAAAGCACAACGCTGGGATTATAATTCATAAATCTTAAATCATAAATCTAAAAATGCTTACTCAAATTATCAACGGACGCATATTCACCCCGCAAGGCTGGCTGAATGAAGGTTCCGTCCTGATGCGCGACGGAAAAATACTCGAAGTGACCAACTGTGACCTCGCCCTCATCGGCGCACGCCTCATCGATGCCAAAGGCATGTATATCGTGCCCGGCTTCGTGTGTATGCACGCACATGGCGGTGGCGGCCACGACTTCACCGAATGTACCGAAGAAGCGTTTCGCAGCATCATCAATGCACACCTCGGTCATGGCGCTACGAGTTTCTACCCTACCATTTCCTCGTCTCCGTTCGAAAAGCTGCACCAGGCAGCCCAAGTGTGCGAAAAGCTTATGGCAGAGCCCGGAAGCCCCGTACTGGGATTGCACATTGAAGGTCCCTATCTCAACAAGAAAATGGCAGGCGAACAGTTTGCCGACCAGGTGAAGGAGATTGACGGACAGGAATACCGTGAGTTGGTGGAAAGCACCCGTTGCATCCGCCGCTGGGACGCCTCTCCCGAACTGCCCGGAGCACTGGAGTTTGCAAGCTACCTGCGCGAAAAAGGCATACTGGCAGCCGTATCGCATACCGAAGCCGAATACGACGGCATCCGTGCCGCCTACGAAGCCGGATTTACCCATGCCGCCCACTTCTACAACGCCATGCCCGGCTTCCACAAACGCCGCGAGTACAAGTACGAAGGCACTGTGGAAAGTGTCTACCTGACCGACGGCATGACCATCGAACTCATTGCCGACGGCATCCACCTGCCGTCCACCATCCTGAAACTGGCATACAAGCTGAAAGGTGTAGAGCACACCTGCCTCGTAACGGACGCCCTCTCCTGCGCCGCCACCGAAGGCAAGGAAATCAACGACCCGCGCTACATCATCGAAGACGGTGTGTGCAAGCTTGCCGACCGCTCCTCATTGGCAGGCAGTATCGCCACCATGGACGTGCTGGTGCGTACTATGGTCAAGGCGGGTATCCCGTTGGGCGACGCCCTGCGCATGGCTTCCGAAACCCCGGCACGCATCATGGGCGTGTACGACCGCAAAGGTTCCCTGCAAAAGGACAAGGACGCCGACATCCTCATCATGGACAAGGAACTGAACATACGCGCCGTGTGGCAGGCAGGAAAGCTGGTGCAGGAAAACTTCCTGAATTACAAGTAACGTATAAGACCGGCCGTTTTCTCTTTATTAAAAGGAAAATTCTCTAAAAAAACTGCAATGGTAAACTTTTTAATGCCAACAAATGTATTATATACATAAATTTGCATTAGTAAAACTTGAACCAATTAAAAAATAAAAGGTATGAAAAAGATGAAAATGACAGCATTCCTGCTGAGCGGTGCCATACTACTGGGTAGTTGCGGTACAATGAACAATACGACGAAAGGCGGCATTATCGGCGGTGGCTCGGGCGCTGCGGCAGGAGCTATTATCGGCGGACTGTTCGGCAAGGGTAAAGGCGCTGCTATCGGTGCGGCAGTAGGCGCAGCGGTAGGTACGGGCGCAGGTGTGGCTATCGGTCATAAGATGGATAAAAAGGCTGCCGAAGCCGCCAAGATTGAAGGCGCACAGGTGGAAATGGTGAAAGATGCCAATAATCTGGATGCCGTCAAGGTGACGTTCGACTCCGGTATTCTGTTTGCTTTCAACTCCTCTACGCTGAGCAACGATGCGAAAGCTTCCTTGCGCGACCTCGCCAAGATTCTGAAGGAAGACACAACTACGGACATCGCCATCATAGGCCATACGGACAAGGTCGGTACGTACGAAGCCAACATGAAGGTGTCCAAGAACCGTGCCTATGCCGTAGAGAATTATCTGCAGGATTGCGGCGTATCTCCCTCTCAGTTCAAGCAAGTGGAAGGTGTGGGCTACAATGAATACGACGAAAGCCTGTCGGCGAGCGAAAATCGCCGTGTGGTAATATTCATGTATGCCAGCGAGCAGATGATTAAGAATGCGGAAGCGGGAAAATAACAATCCGGTTTTCGGACATAAGAACAAAAGAACAAAAAAAACACTGAAGAATGCCGATAGTGATGCGGCATCACAGAATCTGTTCTTTTGTTCTTATGTCCGAAAAATTCCGTTATCTGAAAAACTCCGTAAACTCTCTTTGTGTCCCCTGCGGTGAAGCAAATTTCCAATCATCATTCCCATGAAATTCTCCAAACCCTTACGGATTATCCGCAATCTGTTGCTCTTCTTCTTTATATCCACTGCTGTAACGGTAGTGGTTTATAGTTTTATGCCGGTATATGTCACGCCGCTGATGGTTATCCGAAGCGTGCAACAGATATTTAAAGGAGAAAGCCCCGCATGGCATCACGAGTGGATACCGTTCAATGAAATCTCCCCTCACCTGCCTATGGCTGTCATTGCGTCGGAAGATAACCGGTTTGCCACACACAACGGCTTCGACTTCATCGAAATACGGAAAGCCATGAAAGAGAACGAAAAACGCAAACGGAAACGCGGTGCAAGCACCATCAGCCAGCAGACAGCGAAGAATGTATTTCTGTGGCCGCAATCCTCATGGCTCCGCAAGGGCTTTGAAGTTTACTTCACGTGGATGATAGAACTGTTCTGGTCCAAAAAGCGGATTATGACGGTCTACCTCAACTCCATAGAAATGGGCAAAGGCATTTACGGGGCGCAAGCCGCAGCCCGGTATAAATTCCATACCACCGCCGCCAAGCTCACTGCCGGACAATGCGCGCTGATTGCCGCCACTCTGCCCAACCCTCTACGCTTCGACTCTGCAAACCCCTCAAGTTATATCCGAAAAAGGCAGGGACAGATACTGCGGCTAATGAAACTTGTACCGAAATTTCCACCGGAAAAACCTTACGCATCTAAACAGAGAAAGAAATAAACGGCTTTTTCCTATGTCAGAAAAAGGAATATGCACTACATTTGCACAAAAGCACATAAATAATAGAATACATAAGGCAGAAAAATCTGCCAGACAAAAGAGATTACAGAGTCCGGAATATCCGGAACCATAAAAGAAAACTCCTCACGTTTACAACCCAAACGTGAGGAGTTTTCTCTTATATCCCCCGGCATTTTCAAAGAAACTCCAGGGAAACCGGGAGCAAATCCCCGGAGTTATAAAATCAATAGGCGTGTCCTTTTTCATCCTGCATCTCTGCGGCATCTATCTTCTTCCTGTCGATGCTGCGCCATGCGTAGAAAATGTAGGCAAGCACAAAAGGAACTAGGACAGACACGTAGGCCATTACCCGCAACGTAAACTGGCTGGAACAACTGTTTGCCAGCGTAAGCGAACTTTGCAGGTCGGCGGTAGAGGGATAATAGGCAGTATTGTTATAACCCGCCACCAGCAACAGCGCCAATACCGTGAGCACAGTGCCTGCGCCTGCAAACCATATCCCCTTGTCGAAAGACGGTTTCCACACCGTGCGGACAATTCCCCAAAGCACGGCAAGCACACCGATAAGGAACACGAGCAGCACCACAGGCATTTCGATAAAGTTTGTCAGATACTTATAGGGTTCCATAAATACCTCTCCGGTTTCCGGATTCACCGCGTAGCCTTCGGCAAGCAGCGTACGGATAACGAATGCAAGGAAGAACACCAGAAACAGCCCCGTATTGCCCCACAGTGCACGACGGCAACGTTTCACCAAATCCGCATCGCCGATATTGTTAATGAAGTAAAGCGCACCGAGAATACGCGCCAGGAAGAACACAGCCAGTCCCAACACTACATTCCACGGATTGAGCAACGCATCCAACCCGTGCCCCGCATTGGCCCAACTGCTGATAACCGGCATCACCGTATCGGCAATATTACCTTTGTTGATATAGAACTCCGAACCCGTGAAGAACGTTGCCACCGCACCGCCCAGCAGCACCGGCCCTACCACTCCGTTTATCACCAGAAAAGCGCGATACGTCGTCTTGCCCAACAGATTGCCCGCTTTCGACTGAAACTCGTAGCTTACAGCCTGCAACACGAAAGTAAACAAGATAATCATCCACAGCCAGTACGCACCGCCGAAGCTCGTACTGTAGAACAACGGGAACGATGCAAAGAACGCACCGCCGAACGTTACGAGCGTAGTAAACGTAAACTCCCACTTGCGCCCCGTAGAGTTTATTATCATCTTGCGCTGTTCTTCCGTCTTGCCCAGACAGAATATCAGCGAGTTACCACCCTGCACAAACAGCAGGAATACAAGGATGGCTCCCAACAGGGATACTATAAACCACCAATAATGTTGAAGAAATATATAGGTATTCATGTAATAAGTTATGAGTTATAAGTTATGATTGATGAGAAAGTTCTTTTTCCGGTCCTTTCCGTATGGCTTTCAGCATAATGCCTACTTCGGCAATCAGCATAACGGTGAACAGTACAAGGAAAATGAAGAATGTGGTCTGCACGGAGCCGACATCCAGTTTGGAAATGGCGGCACTTGTGGGCAACATATCCTGAATGGCCCACGGCTGACGTCCGCATTCGGCAACCACCCAACCTGCCTGCCCGGCAAGATAACCCAGCGGAATGGTCAGCATCGCCACCCAATGCATCCAGCGCATCTGCGACAAATCCTTCTTGTAGGCAAGGACGAGAACCACGATGAAGAAGAGGATGAAGTACCCGCCCAGCATCACCATGACACGGAACATATAGAAGGTGAGCGGCACGTTGGGAACCAGTTCGTTTACATCCTTGATATAACCGTAACCGAAATACGCCACATTCTCTTTCAACACTTTGGCAGCCACCTGCGCCTCGGCATCGTTGCCCGCAGCTTTGGCGGCACGATAAGCGGAGAAAGCCCCGATAGCCGTCTTTCCCTTTTCAATCTTCTCCTGAGCAGAGAGCGCGGTTGTACCGTCTTTCAAGGGATAACCGCCTTTCAGCAGGTCGTTGATGCCCGGTACGAAAGCCTTTGAATCGCGCTCGGCAAGCAATGAAAGGAACTTGGGAATCTCCATGCGGAAGAGGAAAGCATCCTTACCGTCGTCGGCCGTCTTCTTGTCGGGATTGAGAATGCCGAAAGCCACCAGTCCGGCTCCTTCCTGCCCCTGATAGTAACCCTCCATGGCAGCAAGCTTCATGGGTTGTTTCTGTGCCACCTGATAACCGGAACCGTCGCCCGTCCACGCAGAAAGCACAGCGGCACACAGTCCTACCCAGGCAGCTATCTTTATGCTTGCCAAAGCAAACTTCTTCTCACGGTTTTTCCACAGATACCAGCAACTCACACCTACCACGAACACCGCAGCCAGCACCCAGCCGGACAACACGCTGTGGAAGAACTTATTGACTGCCATCGGCGAAGTGGCCACCGCCCAGAAGTCAACCATCTCGTTACGGGCGGTATCGGGATTGAACTCCATACCTACCGGATTCTGCATCCAGGCATTCGCCACCAGAATCCACCAGGCGGAGATAGTAGCACCAAGTCCCGTAAGCCAGGTAGAAGCCAGGTGGAAACGTTTGCTTACCTTGTCCCAACCGAAGAACATCACAGCAATGAACGTGGCTTCCATAAAGAATGCCAGAATACCTTCGATAGCAAGCGGCGCACCGAAGATGTCGCCCACGAACCAACTGTAATTACTCCAGTTCGTACCGAATTCAAACTCCAGAATCAGTCCCGTTGCCACACCTATGGCAAAATTGATGCCGAAGAGTTTCATCCAGAACTTGGCAGTATGTTTCCAGAACTTGTCACCCGTACGGTAATACACCGTTTCCATGATGCCCATAATTACCGCCAATCCTAAAGTAAGCGGCACAAAAATCCAGTGATAGATAGCGGTCAAGGCAAATTGCGCTCTCGACCAATCAATCAGAGAAGTGTCAATGTTTTCAAGCATGAGAATAAATATTAAGTATGAAATTAAAGTATAAAATATAAAGTATAAGGTATAAATAAGGAAAAGGAATACCTCACTCCCCCCCTTTAATCGCTAATCACTAACCGCTTATCACTATCTCCTATCTTCCCGCCCGCATAATCAGTTCACTGCTGACGTAATCTTCCTTAGCGCCTTCTCCGGCAGCTTCATTCAGATAGTTCGGAAAGAAGAAAAGACGAAGAATAAAAAACATGATAAACAATTTGATTGCAATTATCAGCCACAAGGTACGCCCCAATGTCATGCTTCGGAAGCCATCGACATAGAATTGCCAGATACTGGTAACAAGGTTCTTCATAAAGTTTAAATTATAATCATTACAAATATAAAATACTTTTATATAAATAACAAATAAAAAACTGAAAAGTTATAGCCGGCTTGATTTTTGTCCGGTATTCTATAAAGAAGTTCTTTGGGAGGATATCTACTGTCTTTACGGGGTCAAAACTGAAATTCGCTTACTATTGGTTTCTATCAGCAAGTGTATTTTGACATTTCATAAAAACAGCAAAGCAAACTCTTAATTATCGGCAGGAAAAAGTAATCCGTCGGCACAATCCCGGCAATGGTCTATTGTTTTTGCCGTTTCAAGAGGCTGCGCATACTTTTGCAATGGTAAAACCATAGAAACAAGGTAATATGATAAATGTAAAAAGATTGACCGTAATATCGCTCTGTGCGGCAAGCACCTGTGTCGGCAATGCTATGCCGCAAACACGGGAAACCGCTATCGGTACGCAACAGCAGGACAGCACGCAGGCGCTTCCCGCACAATGGAACCTGCAAACCTGCATCGACTATGCTTTGCAGCAAAACATCACGATACGCAAGAACCGCCTCAACGCCGAGAGCGCCGAAGTGGACGTAAAGACTGCCAGAGCAGCCCTCTTCCCCAGCCTCACGGCATCCGTAAGCCAACGTATCGTAAACCGGCCCAACAGCCAGACCAATACGATAATAGACGGCGACAACATCACCAGCAGCCAAAGCAAGACCAGCTACAACGGCAGCTATGGCATCGATGCCAACTGGACGCTTTACAACGGCAGCAAACGGCTGAATACCTTGAAACAGCAGCGTATGAACAACCGCATTGCCGAACTGGGCGTGGCGGAGAGCGAGAACACCATCGAAGAGAGCATTACGCAGATTTACGTGCAGATTCTCTATGCAGCCGAAGCCGTCAAGGTAAATGAAGCAACCCTCGACGTCAGCCGGGCGGAATGCGAACGGGCACGCGCCCTGCTTGCAGCGGGAAGCATCGCCAGGAGCGACCTCGCCCAACTGGAAGCGCAGGTCAGCACCGACAAATATCAATTGGTAACGGCACAAGCTACCCTGCAAGATTACAAACTGCAACTGAAACAACTCCTCGAACTGGACGGCGAAAAGGAAATGACGCTTTACATCCCCACACTCGGCGATGAGAATGTATTGTCGCCGCTCCCCTCAAAGACCGATGTCTACCGCTCCGCCCTCACTCTGCGTCCGGAAATCGAAGCAGGCCGGCTGAATGTCAAAGCCTCGGAACTCGACATCAATATTGCCCGCTCCGGTTACATCCCCACCATCAGCCTCAGCGCAGGCATAGGTAGCACGAACACCAACGGCAACGACTTCACCTTCGGCGAACAAATCAAGCAGAATTGGAACAACTCCTTAGGAGTAACCGTAAGCGTACCCATCTTCAACAACCGGCAGACCAAGAGCGCCGTACAGAAAGCCAAGATACAGAAGCAGAACAGCGAACTGGACTTGCTGGACAATCAGAAAAACCTGTACAAGACCATCGAAGGGTTATGGCTGGATGCCAACAGCGCACAGCAACGCTACGTTGCCGCCATAGAGAAGCTGCGAAGCACACAGACCAGCTACGACCTCATCCAAGAGCAATTCAACCTCGGCATGAAGAATACCGTGGAACTGCTGACCGAGAAAAACAATCTGCTCAACGCGCAACAGGAAACCCTGCAAGCCAAATACATGACAATACTGAACACGCAACTGCTGAAATTCTACCAAGGAGAACAGATTACGCTTTGACCTATTCAATATAATAAACCCCATACGCAACTATCTCTTGCGGTATAGACCAACGCTACTTAAAACCCAATAATGATATACAGAATATGAACAAGAAAAAGATTATCCTTATCGCCGTAGCCGTTGTGGCGGTAGCCGGCATAAGCATCCGGCTTTTCGGCGGCTCCACGGCCAAACATAAAGTGACCTACGAGACAGCCACCGTAATCAAAGGCGAGATATCGGAATCCATAACCGCCACCGGCACCATCGAACCGGTGACGGAAGTGGAAGTCGGCACGCAGGTAAGCGGCATCATCGACAAGATATATGCCGACTACAATTCCGTAGTTACCAAAGGCCAACTCATAGCCGAAATGGACCGTGTGACCCTGCAAAGCGAAGTAGCATCCCAACGCGCCGCCTACAACGGTGCGAAAGCCGAATACGAATATCAGCGGAAAAACTACGAACGCAACCGGGGACTGCACGAAAAGCAGCTTATCAGCGATACCGACTACGAGCAGTCCGTCTACAATTACGAGAAAGCGAAAAGCAGCTACGAAAGCAGTCAGGCATCGCTGGCAAAGGCGGAGCGCAACCTGTCGTACGCCACCATCACTTCGCCCATCGACGGCGTGGTCATCAACCGTGCGGTAGAGGAAGGGCAAACGGTGGCATCCGGTTTCGAGACCCCTACCTTGTTCACCATCGCCGCCGACCTGACGCAGATGCAGGTTGTGGCCGACGTGGATGAAGCCGACATAGGCGGCGTGAAAGACGGGCAACGCGTGACGTTTAACGTAGACGCCTATCCCAATGACACGTTTGAGGGCGTAGTAACGCAAATCCGCTTGGGAGAGGACAGCTCTACAAGTTCCGGCAGCAGCGGCACATCCGGTACGGTCGTCACCTACGAGGTTGTCATATCCGCTCCCAACCCCGACCTGAAACTGAAACCGCGCCTGACGGCCAACGTCACGATTTACACACTCGACCGCAAGAATGTGCTTTCCGTTCCGGCACGTGCGCTCCGCTTCACTCCCGAAAAACCGCTTATCGGCGAGAATGACATTGTGAAAGATTGCGAAAGCGAACACAAACTCTGGACACGCGAGGGCAATACATTCATCGCGCATCCGGTAACGGTAGGTATCTCCAACGGTGTGAATACGGAGATTGTAAGCGGCATCGATGAAGGTGCGACAGTAGTGACCGAAGCCACCATAGGGCGCATGCCGGGCGAAGGCCCAACGGCGGATATGCCGCAAGAACCAAGCGGTGAGAAAAGCCCGTTCATGCCGGGCCCGCCGGGAAGCAAGAAGAAAAACAACAGCCGATGAAACAGCGTACAGAGACTGAGTATAAAAGTACAGTACAGAGTAAACCATACATCATTAATCATGAGCAAAACCGTAATTGAACTTCAAAACATAAAGCGGAACTTCCAGGTGGGAGACGAAACGGTGCATGCGCTGCGCGGCGTATCATTCTCTATCGGCGAGGGAGAGTTCGTCACCATCATGGGTACGTCCGGTTCGGGCAAATCAACGCTGTTGAACATACTCGGCTGCCTGGATACGCCCACCGTAGGAGAGTATCTGCTGGACGGCATCTCCGTACGCACCATGAGCAAGTCCCAGCGTGCTGTACTCCGCAACCGTAAAATCGGCTTCGTGTTCCAGAACTATAACCTGCTGGCAAAAACCACAGCCGTGGAAAATGTGGAACTGCCGCTGATGTACAACTCGTCCGTATCGGCAGCCGAACGCCGGAAACGCGCCATCGAAGCGCTGAAAGCCGTAGGGCTGGGCGACCGGCTGGAACACAAGTCCAACCAGATGTCCGGCGGACAGATGCAACGCGTAGCCATCGCCCGTGCATTGGTAAACAACCCTGCCGTAATCCTGGCGGACGAAGCCACCGGTAATCTGGATACCCGTACCTCATTCGAAATCCTGGTGCTCTTCCAGAAGCTGCATGCCGAAGGACGCACCATCATTTTCGTAACGCACAATCCGGAAATAGCCCAATACAGCAGCCGCAACATCGTATTGCGCGACGGACAAGTGAAGGACGACAAGCCCAACCGAAACATTCTGAATGCCACTGAAACACTGGCAGCACTGCCCAAGCAGGAGGATGACTGACGCAGTACGTAAATTACTTTATTGCAGGATGAAAAAAGAAAAACAATATCATAAAACAACAAATCAATGAATGGAACCAACCTTTTCAAAATAGCCTTCCGGGCACTTGCCAACAATAAACTGCGTGCCTTCCTCACGATGTTGGGCATCATCATCGGAGTGGCGTCCGTCATCACGATGCTCGCCATCGGACAGGGTTCAAAAAAAAGCATTCAGGCGCAAATCTCCGAAATGGGCTCGAATATGATAATGATTCATCCGGGAGCGGATATGCGCGGCGGCGTCCGCCAAGACCCCAGCGCCATGCAGACGCTGAAGCTCACCGACTACGAGGCATTGCGCAACGAAACGAACTTCCTGGCTGCCGTCAGCCCCAACGTATCCTCATCGGGACAGCTCATTGCAGGCAATAACAACTACCCCTCGTCCGTAAGCGGCGTAGGCACGGACTACCTTGAAATCCGCCAGCTTACGGTGGAGAACGGCACGATGTTTACAGAAACCGACATACAGACTTCCGCCAAAGTATGTGTCATCGGCAAGACGATACAGGATAATCTTTTCCCCAACGGAGAAGACCCCGTAGGACGCATTATCCGCTTCAACCAAGTGCCTTTCCGCGTGACGGGCGTACTGAAAGCCAAAGGATACAACAGCATGGGCATGGACCAGGACGACGTTGTACTTGCCCCCTACACCACCGTAATGAAACGCCTGCTGGCACAGACCTATCTGCAAGGTATCTTCGCATCCGCACTCACCGAGGACATGACGGACAACGCCACCGAAGAAATCACCGGAATTCTGCGCCGGAACCATAAACTGAAGGACAGCGACGACGATGATTTCACCATACGCAGCCAGCAGGAGCTCAGCTCGATGCTGAACACCACCACCGACCTGATGACTACTCTCCTCGCCTGCATCGCCGGCATATCGCTGGTGGTAGGCGGCATCGGCATCATGAACATCATGTATGTATCCGTAACGGAGCGCACCCGTGAAATCGGTCTGCGCATGAGTGTGGGTGCCAGAGGAGTGGACATCCTGTCGCAATTCCTCATCGAGGCCATCCTCATCAGCATCACCGGCGGCCTCATCGGCGTCATCATCGGCTGCGGCGCAAGCTGGATTGTGAAGAGCGCAGCCCATTGGCCTATTTATATACAGGCATGGAGCGTATTCCTCAGCTTTGCCGTCTGTACGGTGACAGGAGTGTTCTTCGGATGGTATCCTGCAAAGAAAGCAGCAGATTTAGACCCGATAGAAGCAATACGATACGAGTGATAATCGCTTATCGCTAAAAAAAACTATCTTTGCATTTGTATGAAACAAATTCTCTACTCACGGTCGCGCATCATCGAAGCCTTGATTCATATCATCGGCTGGGGAATTGTATTTGCTTTTCCTTTCGTGATGATGACACGCAGCGGTTTCACCATTACATGGATGGACTACCTGCGCCATGGCAGCATTGTTCCGCTATCTTTTCTTATCGTATTCTACTGCAATTACTGCTTCCTCATTCCCCGTTATCTGTTCGAGGGGCGCATACGGCAGTATCTCCTGCTGAACATACTGCTGATAGCTTGCGTTACAGCCGGTGTACACTTTTGGCAGGAGTACGCATTCCACACCTACGCAAAAGCCGACGGTGAGGGCCAAAGGCACATCGGTCCGCCGAAGTGGATATTCATCATGCGCGATTTCTTTTCCATGATACTTACCGTAGGGTTGAGTGCGGCCATTCGCCTCAGCGGACGTTGGGTGCAGGTGGAAGCCGCCCGCCGCGAAGCCGAAAAAAATCGCACGGAAGCCGAATTAAAGAATCTCCGCAACCAGCTCAACCCGCATTTCCTGCTCAACACGCTGAACAATATCTACGCACTCATTGCCTTTGATACGGATAAGGCACAAACAGCCGTACAGGAACTGAGCCGTTTATTGCGCCATGTCCTTTACGACAATCAGCAGAACTTCGTAACTTTAGGCAAGGAAATGGATTTCATCAAGAACTACATCGCCTTGATGCGCATCCGTCTCTCGTCCAACGTCACTGTTGAAACGCGTTTCGATATTCGTCCCGACAGCCCTACGGAGATTGCCCCGCTGATATTCATCTCCCTCATAGAGAATGCTTTCAAGCATGGCATCTCTCCCACCGAGCCCAGCCATATCCGTATATATTTCAGCGAGAACGTGCATGAAGTACGTTGCGAAATCACCAACAGCTACCACCCCAAGAGCGAAGCCGACAAAAGCGGCAGCGGCATCGGACTGGAACAAGTAGGCAAGCGTCTGGAACTGACCTATCCCAGCCGGTACGCATGGAAGCACGGCATAAGTGAGGACGGAAAAGAATATAAATCGGTTTTAACAATCAATTACTGACAACATGAATCTGAAGTGCGCAATCGTAGATGACGAACCGCTGGCCCTGAACCTTTTGGAGAGCTACGTCAACAAAACCCCGTTTCTGGAGCTTACCGGCAAATACTCCAGTGCAGTGCAAGCGATGAGCGACTTGCCGGACAAACGTGTCGACCTTCTTTTTCTTGATATCCAAATGCCCGAACTCAACGGCCTGGAATTCTCCAGAATGGTAGATACACATACCCGTATCGTTTTCACCACCGCTTTCGACCAATATGCCATAGACGGGTATAGGGTCAACGCCCTCGATTATCTGCTGAAACCCATCTCGTATGCAGACTTTCTGCAAGCCGCCAATAAAGCAGTGAAGTGGTTCGAACTGCTGCAACAGCCCCAAGAGGAAATTGAAAGCATCTTCGTAAAAAGTGATTACAAACTGATACAAGTGGAACTCAAAAATATTCTTTACATCGAAGGCTTGAAAGATTATATCAAAATCTATGAGGAGAACTCTCCCAAACCCATTCTCTCACTCATGAGCATGAAGTCCATAGAAGAACTTCTGCCTGCTTCACGCTTCATACGCGTGCATCGTTCCTATATCGTCCAAAAAGACAAAATACGTATCATCGACCGTGGACGTATTGTCTTTGGCAAGAATTATATCCCCGTCAGTGACAGTTATAAACAAATATTCCAAGATTTTCTTAATAAAAGGAGTTAAAAATACCCTTATAGGTTTATATTTTATTGAAATCGGGCTATTTCTAATAATATCCTATTGCATATTAAAAGATGTTTTTTTACCTTTGCCGCGAACAGATAGGAGTTGTGAAACTCCCCCAATAGAATAGTTTAGTTAAGTCTAGTTTAGTTTTTATGTAAAGCACTTCCTCCGTAAGCGAACGTTGGAAGTGCTTTTATTATAGGTATATCAAGCAGTTACGGGAAAAGCGTATTTCCAATATTTCGCAGCAGGTTGCAAAATTTGATTGTCGGACGATTGTCGGACACCGATTTTATTACTAACAAATTGTCGCAACTTTATTAAACAAAAATATGGCAACGCTTAAACTTTGTATCGTACCTGCAAAAGTGCTTATCAACGGAAAGCACAAAGTAAGAATATCACTGGCCCATAATTCCAATACCAGATATATTCCAACAAACTGTATTATTGACACCCTATCACAATTCAAAGAGGGGCAAGTTATCAATCATCCGGAAGCCGCTTCAATGAACATGAAACTTCGGAATCTACTTAACCATTATCAGAATGTTATTGACAACATATATGATGTGGATGTATATTCATGTTCCGAGCTCCGAGAAATCATCATAAAAAAGAAAGACTACACCAATGCCAAGTTTTCCTCTGCAATGACATCTTATCTGTCAGAACTCGCAGAGGAGAAAAGAAACAAATCTGAAAAGTTGTATCGTTTGGCATGCCAATCATTCATCAAGTCACAAGGTGATTTGCTACTTTCAATGATTACGCCTCGAAACATCAAGCATTTTGAAATGGACCTTGAAGACAAACGGCTCTCTCCTACCACCATTAAAATCTACCTTACATTACTCAAAGTAATTATCAACTATGCCAAGAAACATAATATGGTCAGATACGAAGTAGATCCGTTTGAGTTCTGCAGAATGCCATCAGCCAATATCCGCGAATTAGACCTTAGCATTGATGAAATAAAGGCGATTCGAGATATGGAAATTCCTAAATACAATATCGGAGTAGTACGTGATATTTTCATGTTAAGCTATTACCTGGGTGGTATCAATCTTGTAGATATGCTTGATATTGATTTCCGAAAAGAATGGATAGAATATTACCGGCGAAAAACAAAGAACAAAAAAAGTGGTGAAAGTAAAACGGCATTCTCCGTCCAGCCGGAAGCAAGGGAAATCATAAACAAATATATGCAGAAGAATGGTAAACTTGTTTTTGGTAAGTATAAAACATTCGGGCAATGTTATTCTGTTGTATCCCGTAAAATGGAAGAACTCTCCAAAATAGCAGGGATAAGAAAGCATGTGGTTTATTATTCTGCACGTAAATCATTCGTTCAACATGGATTCGAATTAGGTATATCCTTAGAAATTCTTGAATATTGTATCGGCCAATCAATGAAAACGAACCGTCCTATATTCAACTATTTTCGAGTAATGCGAAAACACGCTGATGATGCAATGAGGAAAATCTTCGACAGCTTAAAGTGATTGTTCCTGGACAAAAGCTATTGCTTCGGCAGTGGCTTCTTCCCTCTCCTTTTCTACATCAGAGTTCAAACGGTCTATTAACTCCATATTTCCCGTTATCGCGGTTTTCACGTAATCAGAATACGTGACTGTTAGCTGATAATGACCGTAGCCAATGAAAGCCTTTGTAAGCTTTGGAAAGGATGATTGAGATTTACCCATAATGCAACGGATTAAGAAGCGGAAAAAAGAACGGTTCCGCTTTCCCATTGCGTTACATATTCTCAAATAGGAGGATACAGTGAAACCATTAAGCTATCACACAGGGGGCAGAACCGTATATGAATAAGCTACTGGCAAAATCAATCACCAGTAGCTTTACGGTCGGAATTTTACTATTCCTCCTATTCAATAAAATATGTAACGCACTGTAAATATGAAAAAAATATACGAGATAGCGAAAATAATTCATGCAATGTTTGTATAATAATCAAAAGATTATTATCTTTGTAATGTCAAATAACAAAAGTAATCAACATGAGTAACGAACAAATTAAAAAGGATTTGCTTATACAAAGAGCATTCCTCAAAAAAGAACTAGACCAACTAAGATTTATCGCCGAAGTTACCGGAACAAACCAAGAAAAAGAGATTGACAAAAGGTTAGACCGGTTACTGACAATCGACAAAATCTTAAAAGAGTTGGAAAAAAAGAAGTAAAACAAAGCCCCTCTCTCCGGAGAGGGCACTAAAAATAAATATATGGCACTGAAAGATGAATTACTGGCATTAAAGCCACTACTTGGTACAGACTCTCCAGAGTTCTATACCAGAATGACAGAAATAGCAGCTAAGTACAATTCGGAAGAAGACAAGAAAGCTATTGCCAACTTTGTATCAGAGCGTTTACAGAACATTGATAAGAAACTGGATGTTGTAGAAGAGAGCGCAATCAAACTACAGCTGCAAGAAGTGGCCGAAATAGTCTCTCTAAGCTATCTTGCGAAGAAATACTTTAATAAAAGTAGGTCATGGCTGTATCAGAGATTAAATGGTAATCTAGTAAACGGGAAACCGGCACGCTTCACACAAGAAGAATTACAGACATTCAACAATGCCCTGCAGGACATTTCTAAAAAAATAGGCTCACTTAGTATCTCATATTGATACTCTGTTATTTGACACCATCCCCGTAGTTGAGCCGCTACGGGGATTTTATGTACAAAATTATAAGCATGCAAAAAACGACATTCCATCTACATTTTTTATTGGCAATGTATTTTCAACTTTATATCTCATTAAATTTATAATTTTCATTTCTACTATTTGAGCCTTTGTACCCATTTCTATTGTTAATGCAAAAGGTTTTCCTCTATATTCTTCCAATGGTATGAGATCATATATATTCACAGATTTAGAAACCACTTCTTGTAACTCAAAAAATAAATAATCTTGAGTTCTAAATACCGAACCAGCAATCTTATCTAAATGCTTTTTAAGCATAACACTATTTTCTTGATTATTAAAAGCAATAATACAATAGCGATAACTAGACTGTTGTCCTTCTAAAAAATTTTTAAGCTTCTGCTCTGCTTTTTTCACATAATTCGGATTTACATACTTAATCTTGTTTATCATAAATTACATCTTGATTTATTAAATTCATACGAAAATACGAATTATCTCGAAAAAAAAGATTACTATCTGCAAAACATATAATTTATTATATAATAAATTAACAATATGTAATTTTGCAATGCATAGATAATGCCGCTGTATGGTTGATGTAAAATAAAACTTTTTTATCTATGCTCTTATCAAAAGATTATAATGAGAATATCAGTGGTTAGCAGTCATCCAACTGAGGGAGCTTACACTGAAGGTTATCAAAATCGTTCTCTTTAATATTAATTAAAACGAAAAGAAATATGAGCATATTATTTGCTTTTCTATTCGCAGTAGCAGTTGATGTAGCAGCACATTATGCAATAAAAGGCATAGACCTACTATATGAAGTTGCCAAGAGACAGATTAAGAGAAAAAGATAAGATGAGAAAAAACAAATGTTTCAAGGAGATGTTTAGCATCTCCTTGTTTTTACCACATAAAAATATTCCAACTGACTCCTGCCCCAACATAAAAACCGCCTGGATACCCATACCCAGCCTGCAAGCCTAATCCCCAACGCTTCTTCTTCGACTTGGTGGGAACCGGATAATAGATGTCATTCGTTACCGTCTGATAAACCGTCTTAGGAAAGACTTGCATACTATCCAGCCGCGGATCTACATATCCGCTCACCACCGCACGATACAGACTATCTTCATACACAACCCGTTTGCGATGAAGCAAGGTATCGCCTATCCGTACAGTGTCATTCGGCAATATCTGCCAAAAGACCGCTATCGGTGCGGAGATAAGAACCGTATCAAGCTCGACAACCGTCTGTATCTTCGTCTCGGTACGGATTTCTGCCGGCAAAGGCTCGTGCGGACGGAAACAAACCGCCACACAAGCGATTGCCAGCAATACAACTAATAGCCAGGGTAGTTTTTTCATAGCTTCAGTACCTGATTACGGTTTCTACCGTCCGCCCGATAACTCACATGCACCCAGGCGAAATTACTCTCATCAATCAACTGGTCGAAAGGAAGGTTCTTGCGAATATACTCGAACAGTAGCTTGTTCTGCTGTCTGTCTCCGGTATCAATGTCCGCCGCCTGCCCGCTCATGTGCTGGCTGGTTGTCGCACCGCCCACCGCTTTATTCAATGCCGGGCAACGGTAACCGCTATTCACAACGATAGGTTTGCCATACCATTCGCGTAGCGGGTCAAGAACGTTATCCACCAATGCAGTCAGATTGGCTTCTATATCACTGCCACATCTGTTGTCAATTCCTTTGCGGTCGGCAGTTGTCGAACGGCAAAGTTCTTTTATCGTAAAATACTTCATACATCATTTGATTTAATATAAACATACACTACATTTGCAGAAGCCTTTGTTTAAACTTTAAGTTTATGCTAAAAAGGGAAGGGAGCCGTTGCGAAACACCTTCCTTCCCACGAATTAATAATCGCTCGGTGGCTTCCGCCCGCTACATCCCCGGACATCGCACCGCTTTGCTTCCAGCTTTATCTTTTCTATCTCCAGTGTAGCGTTCTTTTCGGTCAGCTCGCGGATACGCTGGCGGTCTTCATTCTTCTCGGCATAAAGCTGGTCTATTTTGGAATCAAGTTCCACTACCCTGTGTTCCTTTTTCTCGTACAGTTCCTTCCATTCAGCAGCATACGAGGTGATATTGTCAGCTTCCGCCTTTCTCGCTTCCGCAGCCGCCTTGCGCTTCTTGCTGTCATAGAACATGAACACACCGAAAAGAGGAAGCAGGATAGTAGTAACTATCCCGCCGGTGATATTGAACAGTTCATTCAGCTCCTCCATCATACCTTCATCCCCGTTACATGTTCATCACTCCACCCCTTGGCATTCCAACCGAGAAGAATGCCGGCAATAAACGCACCGGTACTCACAATGCTTGCCCAAAACGGTACATACTGGTAATAAGCCAGCAGACCTACAATCACGGCCACCACAACAGCCAAAACAATCAGTTTCTTTTTCATCTACGAACTTTTTTAATTAAACAAAAAAAGCCCACGAACGCATCCTGTTAAAGACACGTTCATGGGCGTTAACCAATAAAACATGACAAATATACTCATTTACAATCACTTTTCAGCGAAAGTAAACAAGAAATTTATGAGTAGGGAATATCTTGCCAGGAAAGGGCTGCCAAACTATGGCAGTAGAATATCAGTAGATTCCATACATTCTACCCACATTCTACCGGGCGTCTAAAATCAGGTGTGTTTTTCTTCCTTTTTACAGCCTTCAAATCCCGAATAATCGTATTAGAAAGAACCTCTGAATACACCTCCGTAGTTCTGACAGAAGTATGACCAAGTAGCTTTTGGATGGTGGTAATCGGAACGCCCTGATGCACAAGCAGGGTCGCACAAGTATGACGGGCTGTATGATAGGTTATGTGCTTCCGTATCCTGGCAAGGGTAGCTAATTGGGCAAGATACTTATTGGCCTCTGAATTGGGTCCGATTTTGGCAAAATCAGTAACTATATCGTAACGTTCCAATACAGCCAATGCCTTACCTTCAAACAGAAGATGTAACGGAAGCCGAAGTTCTACTCCCGTCTTAACAGACGTAAAGTGTAACCAACGCTTACCGTTTACCTTGATAAAGTTAGCCGGAGATAGCTGGCAAAAGTCTGAGAAGCGCAGTCCGGTATAGCAGCAGAACAGGAAGGCATCGAGTACATGGCGGAGCTTCTTGTCCACATCAAGGTTCTCCAGCCTCTTCAACTCATCCGGAGTCAGGAATTCCTTCCGCCCTTTCTCTTGCTTTATCTTGTACTTCCGGAAGGGGTAGGCATCGGAAGGGATATACCCCTGATTAATGGCTTCATTCACTAATGTACGTAACTGCCTCATGTGTTTTGCAACCGTATTGACACTATTTCCTTTCTCTTTCAAATGCACTTCAAAATCCCTTAAAAAAGTATAGGTAATATCCTTAAAATCTATCCCCGGACGAAATTCCTGAAGTACGGTTATCGTTGTCATCAGGTTCTCTTTGGTACTTCTTTTACGGTCGGATTCCTGCACATAGATTCTGGCAAATACGGGGAAAGTGACATTGACCGGCTTGTCTTTCTTTATCGCATCTTTAAGTAGTGATAGCGTTACCGGAATGCCGCGTTTCCATAGGGATAGCTCAATGGCTTGCAAGTGTAAAATAAACTCGAATAGCATCGAATTGAGGTCATGAGCCTGTGGGTGATTATCAACCTGGGCATTGCGACTGTTCCAATGTTCCGGCTTGAGATACAAATTTGTACGGAAATAAACTTTCCTTTGATTGAGCAAGGCTTCTACTTGTACTAAGGCAGTTCCTTGACGATTAAGCTGTTTCTTTCTGTTGTAAACTAAGCGGTATTTTATTTTATCCATTTTTAAGCCAAATGTACTTTTTTGGTCGAGAAGCTGCAAACCGATGTGGGAGAACTGTTATGGAAAAAATTACGTGTTACAAACTCTTTTGCAATCCATTATACCCATCAAGTCCAATGGAACGGAGTAAGTCTCAATATCATTGGAAGCCATAATTTCTACAACGTAGGGGTTCGATTGGCAACCTACGCAAACAAAGTACCTTCCGATGGAATAGTCGGAGAGTTTTATTCCATACCATCCGGGTTTACCGATATAAAAGTGGTTTATAAGGACTGGGATGTTTACGTAGTATTTACTGTAGTACAAGGGCAATCTGTTTACTTTAAATACGATTGCAGTACCCAATGCGATATAATTAAAGATATTGGTTTCATAGACGAATCATACAAGGAGATAAAACCTATTGCACAATAGTGCAATCTGCCAGTCCGGTAATTTCATCATCTTGTGTAGCCATATCGTACATTGAATCTCTAACTATCAGTTCTCTGACAATAGTTCTATCGCCTAATGACTTGTCCGAAGTCAAGTATATGGATATTCTATGGTCAGTTTCGTATTTCATTTTTAGATATGTATCGCTATTGGGTTGTCCATACATGTATTTGACATATACTTTTGTGGTATCTTGTAATTCCATAGTATTACCAGCAATGTAAACGCAAAAATCACTTGATGGTTCACCTGTGGATATACATGATACTCTGATTGCAAAAGGAGCCCATTGGGAAGATGATGAACGGTATAGTAATACGCTACGTTTGCCTTCTGATTTTATCTTTGTTGTTGCAAACTTGGAATTACTTAATCCGTCCTTCTCAGGAGTTACAACAGGTATCAGTTCTCCCACGTCGATTTATGGATGTGGGAGAACTGATACCAGTGGCTACCTTTCAAAAGAGTGGACTTTGGGATAAGAAAATGGTTCCGGTTTGGATGAATGCAAAATGCTTATTAATGACTGTAAGTCAAGAGTGTGTTGTCAACTTCTTAGTCTCAACCCGGCACACTTATGTAGCCCAGAATACGCTTGCTGTTGTACAGGTTATGTATGGCGTAGATGATACATATATTTCGGTTCGCTATCGCTACTTAATCCCTAAAAGTCATGAGCTGATTCTCCTTAATTTAAAGTATAAGAAAACAGAAGATAACCGCTTGAATATCTATATTGAAAGCAATGACCCGGTGATTTCAATCCTATCTACATCAGACTTTTCGAGACTGGAATTTAAGAATGAAGTAATTAAAGAATTTCCACAGGATGCAATAGATGCTGTTGAAGTATGATTTGGCTATTTTGGCCGGGAAGTTATATTCCCGACCAAAATAATTGATTAAATGCTTTGCTGATTGAATGTAAAATTGTTCCATGAGGACCAAGGCCCATTATTCCAACTTACCCGTATACAAATTGTTTTTCCCTGTAAATCAACACCCGTTTGAATGGTTAAAGTCTTAGTATTAAATACAAGTAATCCACCGTAATTGAATGGCATAGTGGTAGAATTCCCCACATCATACATTCCACTTGTACGTATGTCATCGGGGGACATTTCTCCTTGAATTATATCACGCTGCATAAATGGGAAAAGTCCTAAAGATGTGAACAGTTCTCCCACGTCTCCAAAACCGATGTGGGAGAACTGATTGGTACAACCACTATTGAAAAAGCGGGGTTGTTATCTCCGGATTTATTCAAGGTGTAGATACTAATTGAAAAGTGCGCCAATATTCCAGTTGAAAATTGCGCCACCAT
>ERZ827490.532-NODE-532-length-59905-cov-7.487703_pt1 | contig 59905 bp, 59 predicted proteins | sample MGYA00519770_ERZ827490 | MGnify/ENA primary metagenome ERZ827490 (study PRJEB31778, sample SAMEA3449324) | human gut metagenome | biome: human gut; feature: human-associated habitat; material: faeces | place: United Kingdom | collected 2010/2012 ...
CGCGATCCCCTCAAACAAACCCCTCAACAGAGTGGGGTTGGTTTGAATTTGTTAGAAGTGCCCGCTGCGGCCGGATCCGCCGCCGCCGGTGTGACCGATGCTGCCGCCGCCTCCGCCGGAGGACTTGGGCGGTTCGATGCGGCGGCGCGTTTCGGTGCGGTGGGTAAAGCGGTCGGTCTGCCGTGCGAGACGGAGCTTGCCGGAAACGTAGCCGTCCGCCCGCGCCTGCACATACACGCTTTTCATCTTCCGATTGAGAATGGAGCATACGAGAAACGCGATGAGTATTCCCACAGCGCACGAAATGACGATCGCCGGTACCGGGCTGCGGCGCACGGGGTGCCCCTCCGCCGCGAGCGCAAGGTACTCCCCGCACGCGGACAGATAGTCCGAAAAGCCGCCGTACCAGTCGTTTTCGCGGAAGTTATCGAGGAACGTATCCTCGATCTGCTCCTGGGCGTAGCGGTTGAAGGCGTATTCGCTCTTTTCGCCGTAATAGAAGTGGGCGAAGGCGCGGTCGTTCATGCTTAAAAGGAGGATCGCGCCGTTCCGCTCCGCGCCGGCGCCGAGCGAGTTGCGGTGATAGTAGGTATACGCCGCTTCATATGTGCCGCGGCTGTCGATGCGGCAGGCGTCGTTCACGGTAACAAGATAAATGCCGACGCCGTAGCGCTGCGCGATGTGCTGCGCGGCCTTTTCGAGCGAGGCGGTCTCGCTCGCGGTGAGGACACCGGCGTCGTCCGTTATGTAAGAGAGCTGCGCGCCGTCCGCGAGCGCGGCGGGGGTGAGAGCGAGCAGGAGAAGGAAGGCGAGAAGGAAAGAGCAAATTTTCCGTTTCATATTTTCCCCTCCTTATCGCAGCAGAAAGCTGAGCGCCGTTCCGAGAAGCGCGACCGGCGCGGCAATGGCGGCGAATGTCCGCCAGTATTTTCCGGCGTCCGTCGGCAGATCGCCGACCATTTTGCCGGTCTGCCCGTTCATGGCAAAGAGAAAGCTCTTGCCGTTCCAGCGCGTCGAGAGCATCCACACCGGCAGCAGCGCATAATGCACCTTGCCGCGGCGCAGCCGGACGTCCTGCGCGCGGGGAATATACGTGTCATACCCGCTTACGGTGCGCCCGAGCGCGTCCAGCACCGTTTTCCGGCAGCGCTCGTCGGCGCGGCTTTCGCAGTCGGCGACCGGAACATCGTACTTATCCGCGAGAAAGCCGGGGAGATACGCCGAGGAAAACGGTTTGAGTTCGGCATAGTCGTAGGGCTCAATGGAGTCCATATGCGCGTCCGGCATCCGGCTCGAAGCGTCCACCGGCACCTTTTCAAAGGGCATCGAACCGTCGCGGCAGATCTCAAAATGGTCGGTCTTCGTGACCTCCCAATCGCCGGTGCGGAAAACGCGTGAGCGCGTCGCATCGTAGCGCGCATGACCATCCGCCTCACCGTCGAACATCCAGAAGGGGACGTAAACGCCCTGGATCTTCTCAATCTGGTTCTGGGCGGAAAACGCTCTCGGCAGGAAGGGCTTGTTTTTATAGTGCCGCCGGAGCGCATTGATCGCGTCCTCGCGGCTGAGCTTGAAGGGCAGAACATAGTCCGGCCTCAGCGCCCCGGCAAACTGCCCCGGCACGACGGTCGGGTTGCCGCAGTACGGGCAGGCGGTCGCGGCGGTGTTCGCATCGCAGATGAGCTCCGCACCGCAGGAAGGACAGGAATAGGTCTTCATCCCGGCGGCGTCCGCGCCCCAGTCGGAGCTCATGGAGGCGGTGTCCCACGCGCTGCTGTCGTCGCCGCTCTGCGCGGTAGTATCCGCCGTTTCAAACGCCTCGGCGGCCTTTTCTTCCTTTTCCTTATACAGCGCCTCGATCTCTGCAACGGTGTACGAGCTGCCGCAGTAATCGCATTCCAGTTTCCCGGACGCGCCGGAATAGTGCAGCGGCCCGGTGCAGGACGGGCATTGGTAGTTGGTCACCTGTGTCGGCATAGGCACTCATCCTTTCCGATAAAGAATGCTTCTGTTTCCCGCGGGGAACAGAAGCATTGTAGCATATTTTCGCGGGAAACTCAACGCTGAACGCGCCGCTGGCCGATGCGGAGGGCGATGTAGGATGTTAAATATAATGATGTAGGATGTTAAATATAATAAGGAGCGGCCATAAAACAGCATCCTCCGGCTTCAACCCAGAGAGAAGCCGGAGGATGCTCTATTCACTGCCCGCTGTCAGCCGGCCTGCACGTCGCCGTTTTTCAGCCGCTGAACAATCGAATGTACGAGCTGTATGTCGTTGTCGGAAAGCCCGTCGGTGCGGATGGCGAAAGCCACGTCCAGACCGAGCAGATAATCGGTGGACATATCAAAAATCTGCGCCAGCTGCACCAGCGACTGCGTGGAGGGAACGGAAATACCCATCTCCCAGGCGTTCACGCACGAGCGCGTCACCCCAAGCATTTTGGCAAGCTCCGTCTGTGTATAGCCCTGCTTCTCGCGGAGCTTTTTTATTCTTTCGTAAATCATGACTGTACCTCCCGGCTCCTGTCGTGGAGTAATATGATGTATGGTAAGATAACCAAAATGATATTGCATTATCATTTTGGTTAATTAAAATTGACAATCAAAGATCGTTGTGGTTTAATGACCTTGTATCAGGAAAGAATACGGCGGATGCCGAAAGCGAAAAGGCGATCTGGATCGACGAAGCGGCGGATGTAATTAACGGAAACATCCTGACGCTGAAATTCCAGGTGTTGGATAATGCTCCGGATGGGCTGGCAGAGGTGACGGTCACGGGCTTCAAGGCAGCGGCTTTGGATGAGAGCGCGGTGAATGCCAATATCGTTACGGGCGGTGTAATAGTCACGAGCTGGATCTCGGGCGATGTGAATGACGACGGCGAAGTAGATATATTCGACTGCGTCCGTCTGAAGAAGTATCTTGCCGGATTCAACGTAACGATCAACGCGAGCAACGCCGATGTGAACGGCGACGGCGAAGTGGATATATTCGACTGCGTCCGTCTGAAAAAATATCTTGCGGGTATGAGTGTTGAACTTAAATAAAAAGGAGCGCAAAATCATGAAAAAAACATTGGCGGTAATTCTCGCAATTCTCATGATGACGTCGCTTTTGTGCACGGGGGCGTATGCCGATGGAGAAACCATGAATTTCTCCGTCACATCGGCTACAGGCAGCCGCGGCGATGAAGTGACGATCACGGTCAGTATTACCAGCTGCCCGACTATCGTCGGTATGCAGGTAGGCATCAGCTACGATACGAACGTGCTGGAAAGGGTAAGCTTTTCCAACGCGGGCATGTCCGGCTTGGAAGTCGGGACAAGCGCTACCTGGCTGTCGGCCAATGACACTGGTTCGACATACATTGGACCGATGCTGACGCTCGTATTCCGAATCAAAGATACTGCGGCGTTTGGACCGAGCACGGTCACAATCAATCCCAAGGTTAGTGATCTGGATGAAAACAGAGTCCCGTGCATCGTTACCCCCGGCACGGTCACTGTTACCGTTGCTGCTCATGATCACATCTGGGACGCCGGCACGACCACTCCAGCGACCTGTGAGAAAGACGGCTCCACGGTGTACAAGTGCACCGTGACCGGCTGCACCGAAACTAAAACCGAGACCATCCCGGCGACGGGCCACAAGTGGGACAACGGCACGGTGACAACGGCTCCGACCTGCACGGCGAAGGGCGTCAAGACATTTAAGTGCACAAACTCCGGCTGCACCGCGACGAAGACCGAAGAGATCGCCGCGACGGGCCACAAGTGGGACGCGGGCAAGATCACGACCGAGCCGACCTGCACGAAAGACGGCGTGAAGACGATTTCGTGCACGAACTCCGGCTGCAAGGAGACTAAGACCGAGGCCGTAAAGGCGCTCGGCCACAGCTGGAGGGACGCGGAGGTTGTCAAGGCGGCGACCTGCACGGCGGGCGGCTCAAAGAAGGTCGTTTGCCAGCGTGAGGGCTGTGGCGCGGAGGATACCGTCAACACGCCGGCACTCGGCCATGCCTGGGGCAATGCCAAGGTCACCAAGGAGCCGACCTGCACGCAGCCGGGCGTTCAGAGCGTGACTTGCACCCGCGGCTGCGGCGCGGCGACCACCACGGCGATCCCCGCAACGGGCCACAAGTGGGACAACGGTACTGTGACGACGCAGCCGACTTGCACGAAGGACGGCGTCAAGACGGTCAAGTGCACGAACAGCGGCTGCAAAGAGACCAAAACCGAGACGGTCAAGGCGCTTGGTCACAAGTGGGACGACGGAAAGATCACAACCGAACCGACTTGCACCGAAGAAGGTGTCAAGACGATCTCCTGCATGAACAGCGGCTGCACGGAAACCAAGACCGAAACCGTTCCGGCGCTCGGCCACGACTGGGATGAGGGTACCGTGACCAAGGAGCCGACGAAGAAGGAGACCGGCGAAAAGGTGCTTACCTGCCAGAACTGCGGTGAGACCGAAACGGAAGTCATTCCCGTTGTCGCCTCCACTGGCGCTCCGGTCTGGCTCTGGATCGTTATCGGCGTCGGCGTTGCGGCAATCCTGCTCTGGATCATCCTCGCCAAGCGCAAAAAAGAGGACAAGGAAGAAGCCAAACGCTAAGTCCTTATATAAGAGAAAATCGCTCTGCCTGATGTCAGGCAGAGCGATTTTTCTAACAGAGACTGGATCTCTCCTGTGGGCGGGGAGTGTGTTCCAACCGAAATAAGATCTTACTTCGTATTGCCGCGCTTTTTGAGATACACCGCGAGGATGATGCCGGCGATGAGCATCACGACGCCGATCACGATGATGACCGTGCCGAGGATGGCGACGGGGTTCGTAAAGCCGCTGCTGCCCATGCCGGACGAGCCGAACGGGGAGGAGATGACGTTCCCGGCGCTGTCATACCAGACCGTGCCGCTTCCCGCAAAGTCGGAGAAGCCGCCGTATCCGCCGAAGGGATCCATGCCGGTGCTGCCGAAGAACGAACGCTCCATGCTGAGACTGACGCCGCGCGCGACCGCGCCGATCACGATGAAGCCGAGCCCCGCGAGCGCGGTATACACGCCGTAGAGCCAGCCGTAGCGCCGGATGAGCCGCCCGATCACGCCGGGGATGGATTCGACCCAGTTGGAGCTCTGCGCCGGGGCCTCCGGCGCGGCCGGGATCTCCGATTCCGGGGATGTCTCCGGTTCCGGCTCGCTCTCCGAGAGCAGCCAGTCCGTCGTCACGTCAAACGCTCTGGCGAGCAGGACGAGCTTCGAGAGCTCCGGCACGGACTCGCCGGTCTCCCATTTACTGATCGCCTGCCGCGACACGCCGAGCTTTTCCGCGAGCGCCTCCTGCGAAAGGCCCGCCTTTTTCCGGCAGTACAAAATTTTTTCCGATAGATTCATAAAGGTGTGTCCTCCTTGAATTTATGGCATCAGTATGACATGAAGGCCGGTTGCGAAGCCACCGTTCCGGCTTGGAACTTTCGCAACCGACGGTTGCAGAAGCTATTATAACAGAAAAACACCGCAAAAGTACACCAGAAAAACACAAATGTTTCACTGAAAAAGACTTGCTTATGCGTCGGAAAAGATGTACAATTAATTTCATATTTTAAATTGCAAAATAATTTTGCAACGTTTTGTGAGGGAAGAGATATGAAAGAGAGATTGAATTTCCGGCAGCTCATCGCCGTGGCGAGCATGCTGTTCGGGTTGTTTTTCGGCGCCGGGAACCTGATATTCCCGGTGCATATGGGTCAGCTCGCGGGCGCGAACTCCTATATTGCGGCGCTTGGCTTCATCGTTACGGCGGTAGGTCTGCCTCTTATAGGCGTGGCGGCGTTCGGCATCAGCCGTTCGGACGATCTGCTCGCCATGAGCAGCCGCGTAGGGAAGGGGTACGGCGTATTCTTTACCTGCGCGCTGTATCTGACGATTGGCCCGCTTTTTGCGATCCCCCGCTGCGCCGCGACGAGCTTTACCATCGGCGTGGAGCCGATGCTCACCGGCGGCGCGGTGACGGAGCTTGCCATATTCTCCGTGATCTTCTTCGCGCTCGTGCTGTTCTTCTCGCTGCGCCCGAGCAAGATCCTCACATGGGTCGGGCGGATCATCAACCCGCTGTTCCTTGTGTTCCTTGCCGTGCTCGTTGTCACGGCGCTCGTAAAGCCTGTCGCTGCCGTTTCGTCGGTCGCGCCGGAGGGCGCATACGCCTCCAGCGCCTTCTCTGCCGGTTTTCTGGACGGCTACAATACGATGGACGCGCTTGCCTCGCTGGCGTTCGGCGTGATCGTTGTGGGCGTCATCCGCGATCTGGGCATTAAGCACGACGCCGCTGTCGCGGGCAACACTGTGCGCGCGGGCGTGTTCTCGTGCGTGTTTATGGGGCTCATTTATCTCGCCATGACGATCATCGGCGCGCAGAGCCGCGGCGCGTTCGCTGTGAGCGCCAATGGCGGCATCGCGCTTGCGGATATCGCCGGATACTATTTCGGCACTGCCGGACAGGTCATCCTCGCCGTTACGGTGACGCTCGCCTGCCTCAAGACGGCCATCGGCCTTGTCACGAGCTGCGCGGAGATCTTCCGCGTGCTGTTCCCGAAGTCCATGAGCTATAAGGCGTGGGCGATCGTGTTCAGCGTTGTTTCGCTGCTAATCACCAACGTCGGCCTGACGCAGATCATCGAATATTCCGTGCCGGTGCTCATGTTCCTCTATCCGCTCACCATCACGCTCATGCTGCTGAGCCTGTTCGGACATTTCTTTGACTACGACAAGCGCGTGTTCGTTTCGGTCACGGCGTTCACGCTGGCCGCGGCGGTGCTGGATCTGCTCGCCGCGCTGCCGGACGGGGCTCGTGCCTTCCTGCATGTGAACGGCTTTGTCGCCTTCTGCAAGGAGAGCCTGCCGCTTTTCGACATCGGTCTCTTCTGGCTCATTCCCGCCGTCGTCGGCCTTGTCATCGGCTTCGTTCTCCGTGCCGCCGGGAAGAAAGCGACGGCGTGATAAGCATTTTCATCTGCGCCGCTTATGGCTCCCTCTGATGAGAGAGCTGTCGAGCGAAACGAGACGGAGGAAGAGGAAAACGGCGTTTTCCGCGTCGAACGTCTTTCTCTCCCTCCGTCAAAATATCAATTTTGCCGCCTCCCTCGTCAGAGGGAGGCGGCAGACTGTCGAAAAAGCCTCGCAGAGTTTGCGCCCGCAGGCGCAAACAGAGTGTTAATCATTTTCTCCGGCGACATGTGCGTCGGAGAAAATACTTTTCGGCTCGCAAACGTGCGAGCGTAAGCGAGTGCGCTGCGGCGAGCCGCAGCCTTTTCAAACGAGAGCCCAACGCAGTGGGTCTCGTTTGAGAGCGTGTCAAAAATACTTTTTTGACACGCTCGCACCTCCCTCGTCAGAGGGAGGCGTTTTTTTATTCCTCCGCGGCTTTGGCGTTTTTTATATACCGGTATACGCTCGCCTGCGAGCAGCCGAGCTTTTCCACGGTGAACTGTACCGCGCCGCGCAGCTCGAACATGCCCTGCTCATAGAGCCGCGCGACGATCTCGGCGCGCTCGGCCTGCGTCAGACGGCGCAGCGGCACGCCGGCGTCCCTCGTCACGGTCGCGAACAGATCCTCCATCAGCCCGTTCATGTCGGACTGGAAATGCTCCGCCGGCTGCGCGGCGGCATGCTGCGGCGCGGCGGGCTGCTTGGCGGGCGCGTCGTCTGGGAAGTAGTGGCGGTGGACAAAGTCATCCGGGTGCACCAGCCGGAGGATGGTGTCGCTGACCTCATGGAAGCGGCTGTCGTCAAAGTTGACGCACAAAAGCCCCACGAGCTTTCCGCCGTCCTTGATGAACATCGTGCTCGAACGGAGCGTTTTTCCGTTGGATAACTGGCCCGTGTAATTAATAATATAGTTGTTGGATTCATATTGCTTCTGCATGATCATGCGCAGCGCCGCGTTGGTGATCGGCGCGCCTACGTCCCGTCCGCTGATGCCGCCGTTGGCGATCGCGGCAACGCGGCTCTGCTCCGGCAAAATTTCATGCAGAATGATCTCATAATCCGGCCCGAGAACGTGGCCGAGAAACTCAACAAGCCTTGTATAATGCAAAAGCAGTTGTTCCGTCATGGGTTTTGTACCTCCCTTGGAGTGCGGTGATTCTCATACTACCATACCAAAACACCCGAGACAAGAAAAAAACCGCGATTTTTCGGGAATTTTCTCACAACGAGAAGAAAGTTTCTCGTTATATAAGTTTTTTCTACTAAAATTTGTGAGCAATGAACAAAAATATATTTAGACTTTGAAAAGATTTGTGATTTATATTGACAGCGTTTTGCGGCGATGATAAACTATTCTCACACCAAGGAGGTGAAAACCAGAATTGAAAAACGTTATCGCAACCGAAAAAGCCCCCGCGGCGATCGGCCCGTATTCGCAGGGTATCCGGGCGGGCAGCCTGATCATCACGTCCGGCCAGCTTCCCATTGACATGGCCACCGGTGCGTTCCCCGCCACGATCGAGGAGCAGACCCGCAAGTCTCTTGAAAACTGCAAGGCCGTCCTCGAGGCTTCCGGCGCCACCATGGAAAACGTCATCAAAACCACCGTTTTCCTGAGCGACATGAACAACTTCGCTGCCATGAACGGCGTTTACGCCACGTTCTTTGCCGGTGACTATCCGGCGCGCAGCGCGGTCGAAGTCGCCCGCCTCCCCAAGGACGCGCTCGTTGAGATCGAGTGCATCGCCGTCCTTTAATTTCTTTCGTCGATCTGATACTGTCCGCCAGGCGCCGGCAGCGAGCTGTCTGCGACGACCGGGGTATCTCCAAAACAAAAGGCGCAATGCGCCAACATTATGGAGGTCAGTATTATGAGTAAAGAGTATCCCCTGAACGTTCCCGCGCCCCATCATTTCACGTTCGCCGTCCGCGACATTCCCGATGTCACGGTCGAACAGCGTGAGCGCGTCCTGAAGGCGACGCATTACAACGAGTTTGCCTTCCCCGCCGGCATGCTGACGGTTGATATGCTCTCCGACTCCGGCACCACCGCGATGACCAACCAGCAGTGGGCGTCCCTGTTTCTCGGCGACGAGGCCTACGGCCGCAACACCGGCTACTACGTCCTTCTCGACACCTTCCGCGACATCTTCGAGCGCGGCGGCGAGAAGAACTGGAAGAAGATCATCGACTATGTCCGCACCGACTGCCGCGACGTGGAGACCATGATGGAGAACGTCTACCTTCCCGAGTACGAAGGCGGACTGTTCAACGGCGGCGCCGCCCAGATGGAGCGCCCCAACACCTTCATCATCCAGCAGGGACGTGCCGCGGAGTCCGTCCTGATGGAGATCGTCAAGAAGATCCTCGCCCAGCGTCATCCGGGCAAGGTGTTCACGATCCCCTCCAACGGCCACTTCGACACTACCGAGGGCAACATCAAGCAGATGGGCTCCATCCCCAGAAACCTCTACCACAAGGAACTCCTTTACGAAATTCCCGAAGGCGGCAAGTACGAGAAGAACCCGTTCAAGGGCAACATGGACATTGAAAAGCTCGAACAGCTCATCCAGGGCGTCGGTCCGGAAAATGTTCCCCTGATCTTCACCTGCATCACCAATAACCCGATCTGCGGCCAGCCGGTCTCCATGGGCAATATCCGTGAGATCAACCGCGTGTCCCGCAAGTACGACATCCCCCTGATCTTCGACGTGGCCCGCTGGGCGGAGAACGCCTACTTCATCAAGATGAACGAAGAGGGCTACCGCGACAAGTCCATCGCCGAGATCGCCACCGAGATGTTCTCCTACTGCGACGGCTTCTGCATGTCCGCGAAGAAGGACGGCCACGCCAACATGGGCGGCATGGTCGCGTTCCGCGACAAGGGCCTGTTCTGGCAGAAATTCTCCGACTTCAACGAGGACGGCACCGTCAAGACCGACGTCGGCGTTCTACTGAAAGTCAAGCAGATCTCCTGCTACGGCAACGACTCCTACGGCGGCATGTCCGGCCGTGACATCATGGCTCTGTCCGTCGGCATGTACGAGAGCTGCGACTTCAACTACATGCACGAGCGCGTGTCCCAGTGCGAATATCTCGCGCAGGGCTTCTACAAAGCGGGCGTCAAGGGCGTCGTTCTTCCCGCCGGCGGCCACGCCGTGTACATCAACATGGACGAGTTCTTCGACGGCAAGCGCGGCCACGAGACCTTCGCGGGCGAGGGCTTCTCGCTTGAGCTGATCCGCCGCTACGGCATCCGCGTTTCCGAGCTCGGCGACTACTCCATGGAATACGACCTCAAGACCCCCGAGCAGCAGGCGGAGCTGGCGAACGTCGTCCGCTTTGCCATCGACCGCAGCCGTCTCACCCAGGAGCATCTGGACTACGTCATCGCCGCTGTCAAAGCGCTGTATGAAGACCGCGAATCCATCCCCAACATGCGCATCATTTGGGGCCACAATCTCCCGATGCGCCACTTCCACGCGTTCCTTGAGCCCTACCCCAACGAAGAGAAGTAAGAAGTAAGAAGAAGTAAAGCAAAACCCCGGAGAAACTGAGAAAGCGCATACCAGCGAACCCGGACGGCACGGCGCCGGTCCCCACCGGCGTCGTGCGTCAGTCGAATCCATCAAATTATTGGAGGGAAAATCAATGGCAGACAAACAGCTTACCTCAAACCGTGACGGCTTTACCAGCCGGTGGGGTTTCATCCTCGCCTGCATCGGTTCCGCCGTCGGCATGGGCAACATCTGGCGCTTCCCCATCATGGTCTCGGTATGGGGCGGAATGACGTTTCTTATCCCGTACTTCATCTGCGTTCTCCTGATTGGTTCTACCGGCGTTATCGGCGAGTTCGCTCTCGGCCGTGCGACCGGCGCCGGCCCCATCGGCGCTTTCGGCGAATGCACGGCTCTCCGCGGCAACCGCAAGATCGGCGAAGGCATCGGCCTTATCCCGGTCATCGGCTCTATGGCTCTCGCGATCGGTTACACGGTCGTCATGGGCTGGATCTTCAAGTACACCTTTATCTCCATCACCGGCGATATGCATGCAATGGGACAGGACATGGCGTCCATCGGCGGCCACTTTGACGTTGTCGCGGTGAATAACGTCCCCTGCATCATTGTTGCGATCCTCGCTTCCTTTGCCATCATGGCGCTGGGCGTATCCGGCGGCATTGAAAAAGCCAATAAGATCATGATGCCGGCGCTGTTTGTCCTGTTTGTGGTTCTCGGCGTTTATATCGCGTTTCTTCCCGGCTCCGGCGCCGGCTACAAGTACATCTTCACGCTTGACCCCAAAGGACTGCTCAACCCGCTGGTGTGGATTTTCGCCTTCGGCCAGGCGTTCTTCTCTCTGTCCGTCGCCGGTAACGGTTCGGTCATCTACGGCTCCTATCTGCCGAAGAATGAGAACATCGTGACCTCCGCGAGAAACGTTGCCGTGTTCGATACGCTCGCGGCTCTCCTTGCGGCATTCGTCATCATCCCTGCGATGGCGGCGGGCGGCGCTCCTCTGGAGAAAGGCGGCCCGGGGCTCATGTTCGTGTGGCTCGTCAACGTTCTTAACGGTATGCCCGGTGGCCGTATCATCGGCGTTATCTTCTTCATCTGCGTCCTGTTTGCCGGCTTGAGCTCCATTATCAACCTGTATGAGGCTCCGGTCGCAACGCTGCAGGACAACCTGAAGCTCAAGCGCGTCCCTGCAACGGCGATCATTCTCGCTGTGGGCGGCATTGTTGCCATTTTTATCCAGAAGATCACCTCCGAGTGGATGGATGTCGTCTCCATCTACATTTGTCCGCTTGGCGCGCTGTTGGCCGGCGTGATGTTCTTCTGGGTCGCGGGAAAGGACTTTGCGCTCAAGGAGGTCAACCATGGCCTCCAATCCCCGATCGGCGGCTGGTTCTATCCGCTTGCCAAGTATGTGTACTGCATCCTCTGCGTTATCGCGCTGGTTGCAGGCGCGGCGCTCGGCGGCATCGGCTGATCGACCCGATCCAATAAAAACGCGCGTATCGGTTCTCCGGTACGCGCGTTTTTTCTTGCTCTATGGCAAAAACCCTGCTACAATGAACTCCCGGATGGCGAAAACCGTCTAACGAATATCATAAAATGCTTTTAGGAACGAAACACCATGAAACAAAGCGACAATACAAACCGAACGCCTGCCAATTGGGACGGCACACCGCAGGAGGACTATTTCGCCGACTGGAATACTCCGCCGGAGGAATATCCCGCCGCGGGACGGCATCTCTCGCCGGAAGCGCGGGAAGAATACTATGCCGAGCGCGACGCCTACTACGCCCGCCGGGACGCCTACTATGCGCAGCGCGATGCCTACTACGCCCAGCGCGAGCGCGAGGAGCGCGCCGCGGACGAGGAAGGCGAAGAATACGAAGAGAAGTACGGCGAAGACTATGCCGACGACGCGGACGAGCCGGAGGAGGAAGAGGACGACGTTTCCTATGCCCCTGAGGACCGCGCCGAAACGCTGGAGGAGCCGAAAGAGAAGCCGAAAAAGAAAAAGCGCTGCCGCAAAGGGGGCTTTCTGCGGGTTCTTGTCACGGTCATCGTGCTTGCGATCGTCGCGCTGGTGGTCATCGGCAAAGCGCCGGTGCGAAATCCGGATAACCTTGAGCGTATTTCGGGCCGCAGCACGGTACTTCTCTGCGGCACGGACGAGGACGGCATGCGAACCGACACGATCCTTCTCCTGACGCTCGACCGGAACGAGGGCAGCATCCGCCTTTTGAGCATCCCGCGCGACACCTATGCGCCTGCCTACTATGTGCCGAAGATCAACTCGGCCTACGGCGCGGTCGGCGGAGGGGAAAAGGGCATGGAGCAGCTCATGGAGCAGGTGAAAAACGTCGTCGGCTTCATGCCGGACGGCTATGCGCTCGTTAATCTCAGCGCCTTTGTGGAGGCGGTCGATCTGCTCGGCGGGCTGGATTTTGACGTGCCCATGGACATGGACTACGACGATCCCGACCAGAACCTTTTCATCCATCTGAAAGCCGGCGAGCAGCACCTGACCGGCGAGCAGCTCATGTGGGTCGTGCGTTTCCGCTCGGGATACGCCAATGCCGATATCGGCCGCACGGAGGTGCAGCGCGCGGTGATGAAGACCGCCATGAAGCAGTGGCTGCGGCCGAAAACGCTCGCTGCGCTGCCGGGGCTCTGGCGCATATATCAGGAGAATCTCACGACCGACCTCTCGGTGCGCAACATCGTCTGGATGGCGCGCGTGCTCCTGAAGGGCATGAGCGGCGATATTGAAGCCAACGTTCTTCCCGGCTACGCTACCATGGCGGGCGATGCCTCGGTCTACATGATCGACACCTACGCCGCCTCGGCTATATTGCCGGATTACAGTCCCTATAAATAAAGGAAAGCGCCCCGGCCGCGGCCGGGGCGTTCTGCTTGGTTCGCGTGGTGAGAAAAACCCTTCAGTCAGCCTGACGGCTGCCAGCTCCCCTGTTAGGGGAGCCAAGATAGTATTCCGATAACCTGCTTGCCTCCCCTAACAGGGGAGGTGTCTTTTGCCGCAGGCAAAAGACGGAGGGGTTTTTCGCGCGGGGGGACGATCCTCCTGTGGAAAGTAAATGCTGAAAACCGCGACAAAGAAAATATAATTTGAAAAATAATTTATATAAAACTATTGACAAAAGTTTTTCTTGTGCTATACTATGATCAAAAGGTCAAAATAGGTCAAAGGAGATGGTTCCTTTTGAAAAAGACATTGTACAGTCTGATGCTCAACGAGGAGGTCGTCCGCGAGGTGGACGCGCTCGCGCACCGGCTGGGGACGAGCCGGTCGAATCTCATCAATCAGATCCTCGCCGAATATGTGAACTATACGACGCCGGAGCGCCGCATCAACGACATTTTCTCCGCGCTCGAGCAGCTCATCAGCCCCTCGCGTGAGCTTGTGCCGTTTTTCTCGCCGAACAGCAGCACGATGTCGCTCAAAAGCTCTCTGCAGTATAAATACCGCCCGACGGTCAAGTACGAGCTGGAGCTGCACGGCGGCGACGAAAACTCCATCGGCGAGCTGACGGTGCTCTTCCGCACGCAGTCCGAAGCGCTCATCCGCGCGATGACGGAGTTTTTCCGGCTCTGGAAGCGTATCGAAGATACGCACCTGCCCGCCGGAACGGAGCGGCAGTATGCGCTGTACGACGGCAAATTCGTCCGTTCCATCGCACCGCCCACCAAGGACTGCACCGCCGACGAGCTGGCGCAGGCCATCAGCGAATACATCCAGCTTTTTGACCGGCTGATGAAGGGCTATGTGAGCGGCGAGCTGGATGCGCGCGCTATCGAGCGCGAGTGGTTCACGCAGATGCGCCGTGCCGCCGTACTGATTTAATCCTGTATACCATTTCTTCTCTTAATTTATTAAGGAGGGATTTTCATGAACGCTGAAAAATTCACCCAGAAAAGTCTGGACGCGGTTCGCACCGCCAAATCCATGGCGGAGGAAAACCGCAACAACTATATCACCCCCGAGCATCTTCTCTATGCTCTCGTCGATCAGGACGGCGGGCTGATCCCGTCCCTGCTCGGCAAAATGAAGGTGGACTGCAACGCCGTCCTCTCCGAGCTCGATACCGCCATCGCCGCGCTGCCGAAGGTCGGCAATGTGAGCGAGGTGTATCTCTCCCCGGAGTGCGACCGTGCCATCAATGCCGCCGAGAAAGCCGCCAAATCGATGGGCGACGAGTACATCTCCGTCGAGCATCTGATGATCGGCATCTTCGCCGCCGCCACGCCGGCGATCAAGCGTATTTTCTCCGACCACGGCATCACGAAGACCGCCTTTACCGAGGCGCTTTCCAAGGTCAAGACCGGTCCCGTGACCGGCGATAACCCGGAGAGCACCTATGATGCTCTCGCCAAATACGGCACCGATCTCGTCAAGCGCGCCCGCGAAAACGAGCTCGACCCCGTGATCGGCCGTGATAACGAGATCCGGAATGTCATCCGCATTCTCTCGCGTAAAACGAAGAACAACCCCGTGCTCATCGGCGAGCCTGGCGTCGGCAAAACCGCCATCGCCGAGGGGCTGGCGCAGCGCATCGTACGCGGCGACGTGCCCGAAGGACTCAAGGACAAGACCATTTTCTCGCTCGACATGGGCGCGCTGATCGCAGGCGCCAAGTACCGCGGCGAATTTGAGGAACGGCTCAAAGCCGTGCTCGAGGAAGTCCGCAAGAGCGAGGGCGGCATCATCCTCTTCATCGATGAGCTGCATACCATCGTCGGCGCGGGCAAGACCGAGGGCAGCATGGACGCCGGCAACCTCTTGAAGCCGATGCTCGCCCGCGGCGAGCTGCACTGCATCGGCGCCACGACGCTCGATGAGTACCGCAAGTATATCGAAAAGGACGCTGCGCTCGAGCGCCGCTTCCAGCCCGTGCAGGTGGATGAGCCGACGGTCGAGGACACGATCTCCATTCTCCGCGGTCTGAAGGAGCGCTACGAGGTCTATCACGGCGTGCGTATCCACGATAACGCGCTTGTCGCTGCCGCGACGCTCTCCAACCGCTACATCACCGACCGTTTCCTCCCCGATAAGGCCATTGACCTTGTGGATGAGGCGTGCGCCCAGATCCGCACGGAGATCGACTCCATGCCCGAGGAGCTCGACGGCATCCGCCGCAAGATCATGCAGCTCGAAATCGAGGAAATGGCGCTCAAGAAGGAGGACGACCAGCTCAGCCAGGACCGTCTCGCCAAGCTGCGCGAAGAGCTCGCCAATCTCAAGGACAAGTTCAATGAGATGAAAGCGCGCTGGGAAAGCGAAAAGAACAGCGTGGACGAGGTCAAAAAGCTCAAGGGCGAGATCGAAAAGCTCCACGCGGACATCGAAAACGCGCAGCTGCGCTACGAGTATGAAACGGCGGCCCGGCTCAAATACTCCGAGCTGCCCGCGCTGGAGAAAAAACTCGCCGAGGCCGTGAAAGCCTCGGAGGAGAAGAAGCAGAACTCCATGGTGCACGACACCGTTACCGAGGAGGAAATCGCCGCCATCGTCGCGCGCTGGACGGGTATCCCCGTGGCGCGCCTCGTCGAGGGCGAGCGCGAGAAGCTCCTGCATCTGGATGATTATCTCCACCGCCGTGTCGTCGGTCAGGACGAGGCTGTGCAGAAGGTCACGGAGGCCATTCTCCGCTCCCGCGCCGGCATCGCCGACCCGAACCGCCCGATCGGCAGCTTCCTGTTCCTCGGCCCAACGGGTGTCGGCAAGACCGAGCTTGCGAAGTCCCTTGCCGAATGCCTCTTTGACGACGAGCACAACATCGTGCGCATCGATATGACCGAGTATATGGAGAAGTTCTCCGTTTCGCGTCTGATCGGCGCGCCTCCGGGATACGTCGGCTACGACGAGGGCGGCCAGCTTACCGAGGCCGTGCGGCGCAAACCCTACAGCGTTGTGCTGTTCGACGAGATCGAAAAGGCGCACCCGGATGTGTTCAACATCCTGCTGCAAATTCTCGACGACGGCCGCATCACCGATTCGCAGGGCCGCACCGTAGACTTCAAGAACACGATCATCATCCTCACCTCGAACCTCGGCAGCCAGTATCTGCTCGAAGGCATCGATATGGAGGGCAACATCACCGATTCCGCGAAGGAAGCCGTCATGGGTGAGCTGCACCGCGCGTTCCGGCCGGAGTTTTTGAACCGTCTCGATGAGACGATCCTCTTCAAGCCGCTCACGAAGGACAACCTCACCGGTATCATCGATATCATGGTCGAAGGGCTCAAGAAGCGCCTGGCCGACCGCTCGCTCAAGCTCTGCATCACCGACAAGGCGAAGGAGCTTATCATCGAGCGCGGCTACGATCCGCTCTACGGCGCGCGTCCGCTGCGCCGGTATCTCCAGAGCAGCGTGGAAACGCTGCTGGCGAGAGCCATCCTCTCCGGCGACATCGCCGCGGGCAGCACGCTCACGGTGGACGTCGAAAACGACGAGCTCGTCTGCCGGTAAACCGATAGAAAAGAAAACGCTGTGCGAACGAAAGTTCGCACAGCGTTTTTCTGTTAAGAAAAGCTCCCTGTGGCAACACATATGGCGCAGCCCCCTGGCGAATGCTGCTTTGGAGGGTTGCGTTCTGGTCTTATCAAAACAAAAATAGGGCCTTATTTCTCGTCCGTTTCATCCGGTATATACTGCATTATATCGCTGATATCACAGGAAAGTATTTTGCAGAACATTTCAATTGTGTGCGTGCTGACACTTTCGTTCCGCTTTAGGCGGGTAATCTGTCCGGGGCTGATGCCGTATTTTTTCTTGAGCGCATATTGTGAAATCTTGCGTTTCTTCATGGTATTCCACAATTTATCATACGAAATCATGCCAAGTCCCTCCCTTACCTCTTGACATGATAACCGAATTTGTGGTATAGCAATAATGACCAATATCGGTCTCTATTTTAAGGAGGAGAAATGGAATGAAAAAGAGAATATCTGCGATTTTAGTACTGGCTTTATGCGTGTCTTTATGCGGTTGCGGGAAGAGCAGGCAGGTTCAAAGCGTGGAAGAGGCAATTTCTTCTTTGGGAAAAATATCTTTGCTTAGTTTTGAAGCCATTGAAGAGGCGGAAAAAATGTATGATGCACTCTCCGATGAGGAAAAAGAGAGCGTGGAGAATATCTCTGATTTGAGAGACGCCAGAGAAAAATACGATTTTCTGGCTTTTACTGCCAGTAACCGACCGTTCAGCTATGAGTGGATTAATTCCGCAGACGGTGACATCTATGTTTTCGAGTGTACCGGAGAAGGGACACATGACAATGTTCCCTGCACCTACACGCGGAGCGAAGATGAGAATAACATGGCGATTATCGTTTCGGAAGATGGCGTGGAGGAAAATGTTACTCTGCGGTTGGAGCTCGGGGGACGAACAGAACTTGTTACCGACACGAAAAGATATCCCTATGTGAGACGGGATGACTACGAAGCTGCTGGCGCGGAGGTCCGCGCGGAAGTCGAAAAGTACCTTTTGGCACAAGATAACGGGATATGGGTCATTGCAAATCAGTTTATGGTCTTTGGGGAGAATGGAGAGGGAATCGTATTTGATTCATTTGAAAACCTTAGCAATTCCAAGTATTCCACTATGAAATGGGAGTATATAGATAACGACACGATTCGGATTCGGGCAAACTCTTCCGGCGGAAACTATTCTGTTACTGGAGATTTCTCGCTGCTGGGCGATGCGGCACAGCGGCCCATTTTGCTGAATCATGGATCCAAAACCACGGCGTGCGGCAGTTTTATCACTTGGGAGGAACTGACCGCTGCGGGCTGATCCATCTCAAAAACTGAGCTGTGCCGGTTTTGCGGCGAATTATTGACTCATCAGAACATTGAAAAACCCCGTCTGCCTCTTTGAAAGCAGACGGGGTTTGTGTGCAGGGCATTTTTATACGACCTTCAGTGCATTATATGAACAGCGGGGCGAAGATCGCGATCAGGGCAACGATCGTTGCGCACTGAATGACGGTGACGGCGGTGGACATGTACTTGGGAACGGTATTCATTGTTTCTTCCTCCAAATGAATTATTATTTAGTATGGACGGATATTAACACCGGCCACTCATAAAGTCAAGCCTGTTTACGAATAAAATTCAGAGATTTATGAAATTTATGAATCGTGAACGGGGAAACACGAATAAAAATGAATATACTGTGGATTTTGACAATGAATAAAAACAAATGTCCGGCGGACAGAGAACCGGCGGACATTTGTCGGGAAATGCTTTGGGATATCAGATCGCGATCGGCACGGCGTCCGGCTCGATGGGGCAGACGTAGCCGGATCCAGCTCGCCCGGCGTATTCCTCGCGGGCCTTTTGCAGCAGCGCGGGATCGTCAATGAGTGCGATGACGGCGGCTGCCAGAGTTTTTCCGGCGCAGAGGATCGCCTTGTGTGCAAGGGATGTTTTCCCACAGGCAACGACCTGCCACGAATGGCCCGGCACGCCCGCCGGCCACGCGGCGATAAGCGCCTGCGCTGTCGGCGTCTGCCAGCTCACGTCGCCGACGTCCGTGCTGCCGGGGAGAAAGCCCTCGCCGGAGTAGAGAGGGAGGAGGAAGTCGTTCATGGGCTTGGTCATATTCTCTGAAAGCGCACGGGATTCTTTGGCGATTTCGCTGTCAAACTTTGCGCCGATGCCGGGAGCGCGCGTCTGCGGCGGGAATGTCCGGCAGAGCGACGAGGCAAAGGCAAGCTCCTCCGCCGTATACTGCGGTACGCCGGTTTCGGCGAACGAGGCGTGCAGCAGCGCTTCGAGCGTGAAGTTCGGAAGCGTTTCCGCCGTGCCGTCGATGAATACGCGCTCGTAGCTTGTCCCGGTCATAAGCGCCGCGCCCTCGGCGATGGCGTCCACGCGCTTCTGGAGCTTTACGGAATCGGCGACCTTGTTGGCGCGGACCATGTAGAGCACCGAGGCGTTCGCCTGCACGACGTTCGGCGACACGCCGCCCGCGTCCGTGATGGCATAGTGGATGCGGCAGTCGTCGGTCATGTGCTCGCGCAGAAACTGCACGCCGATGTTCATAAGCTCCACAGCGTCGAGCGCGCTGCGCCCGTTGTGCGGGTCTCCGGCGGCGTGCGAGGCGACGCCGTGGAATTTATAGAGCACCTGAATGCAGGAGTTGTTCGTGCCGGTGGATACCTCGTTCGTGTCGGACGGGTGCCAGGTGAGCGCGGCGTCGAGCCCGTACCAGAGCCCCTCGCGCGCCATATATGCCTTGGCCGCGCCGCCTTCCTCGCCGGGGCAACCGAAGAAAACGACGGTGCCGGGCTTTCCGCTCGCGGCGAGATACTCCTTTACCGCCGCGGCGGCGGCGAGCGAACCGGCGCCGAGCAGATTGTGGCCGCAGCCGTGGCCGTTTCCGCCGGGGGTTACGCTCTGCGCTTCGGCAACGCCGCTTTGCTGCGAGAGGCCGGAGAGCGCGTCAAACTCGCCGAGGATGCCGATCACCGGATGGCCGGAGCCGTAGGAGCCGGAAAACGCCGTTTCAATGCCGCAGAGGTTCTTCTGCACCGTGAAGCCCAGCTTTTCCAGCGCGTCCGTATAGAGCGCGGCGGCCTTGAATTCCTTGAGCGAAAGCTCCGGCTCGTCCCAGATCGCGTCGGAGATCGCGGTGAAAGTATTTGCGTGCGCGTCGATCGTATGCAGCGCGGCTTTTTTGATTTCGTTCATATCACAACACCTTGGAAAGAAAATCCTGCAAACGGGCGCTTTGCGGGTGCTGGAAGATGTCTTCCGGCGTGCCCTGCTCCACGATGCGCCCCTCGTCCATGAATACGACGCGGTTGCCGACCTCGCGGGCAAAGCCCATTTCGTGCGTCACGACGACCATCGTCATGCCGTCGCGGGCGAGCTGCTTCATAACGTCGAGCACCTCACCGACCATTTCGGGGTCAAGCGCGCTCGTCGGTTCGTCAAAGAGCATCACGTCCGGCTCCATGGCGAGCGCGCGCACGATGGCGACGCGCTGCTTCTGCCCGCCGGAGAGCTGCGAGGGGTAAGCGTCGGCGCGGTCGGCGAGTCCGACACGCTCCAAAAGCTCCACGGCCTTTGCCTTTGCCACGGCCTTGTCCGCTTTTTTTACAAGAATGGGGGAGATGGTCAGATTTTCGAGCACCGTTTTATGCGGGAAAAGATTGAAGTGCTGGAACACCATGCCCATCTTCCGGCGGTGCGCGTCGAGATCGATCTTCTTTCCCTGCGCGTTTTTCTTCTTCGTGATATCCGTTCCTTCGACGATCACGCTGCCGGAGGTCGGCGTTTCAAGCAGGTTGAGCGAGCGCAGGAACGTGGACTTGCCGCTGCCGGAGGGACCGATGATGACGATCACGTCGCCCTTGCAAATCGTGAGACTCACACCGTCGAGCGCTTTGACCGTACCGTCGCGGAAGTGTTTGCAGAGGTCTTTGACCTCAATGAGCGTTTCACCGGTCTGCACGGCTCATCCTCCTTTCAAAGAATCCGAACAGTTTGCTGAGCAGGAACGTCAGAATAAAATAAATGACGCCGACGATCACGAGCGGCTCCAGAGGCAGATAGCTTGCGCCGCGCACGATGAGATACTGTGTCATGAGATCGCCGATAAAGAACGTGGACGCGAGCGAGGTGTCCTTCACGATCATGATAAACTCGTTGCCGAGCGCGGGAAGGATCGTTTTGAGCGCCTGCGGCACGAGAATGTACCAGGTGCGCTGGAACGAATTCATGCCGAGACTCATGGCCGCCTCGCTCTGCCCGGCGTCTACCGACTGAATGCCCGAGCGGATGACCTCGGAGACGTAGGCGGCGCTGTTGCAGACGAGCGCGATGGCGATGCAGAGAAATTTCTGCTTATTGAGCGCCGGAATGAGCGCGGGCAGGGCAAAGAAAAAGAAATAGAGCTGCAGAAGCATCGGCGTGCCGCGGATGATCTCGATGTAAGCTGTGGAAAGCCAGCGCAGCGGCGCGATCTTGGAAAGCTTCATTCCCGCGAGCAGGCAGGCGATCACCGCGCCGAACGCCACCGTGATCGCGGCGAGCAGCAGCGTATACGATACGCCGGTCACCAGAAACTTTTCCCAGTATTTGGTGAACAGCTTGACGATGTTTTCAAACTTTATGAAACTCATGGACGGATCCTTCCCCTCCGCCCGCCGGAGAGATCCCCTACGGCGGGCAGCTTGTTATTTGCAATCAGTCTTCAACGCTTACTTCGGCGGCGTTCTCCGACTTGGCAAGCGCGACGGCGTCTTCGTACCATGTGCCGTACAGTCCGTCGGCATAGGCCTTGGCGAGAGCTTCGTTGACAACGTTCAGCAGCGCGGTCTCGCCTTTGGTGATGAGAATGACGTTCGCCTCATACTCGGCGGCAACTTCAAATTCCCAGGGGCAGATCATAAGATCGGGGTTGGAATCAAGGATCATTTCGGCATTGCCCTTCGCAACGGCCAGCGCCTCGATGCTGCCGTTCTGCAGCTCCAGCACGCCAACGCCGAGATCGCCGATGGTGATGGGGTTCGCGTCGGGCAGCTGGGAGGTGAGGAGATTCATCTGGAGCGAGGCGTTCTGCGCGCCGACATCCACGCCGGAGAAGTCCTCGGCGGAGGTGTACTTGTCGGCGTCGGTCTTTTTGATGAGGATGACCTGCTCGGTCTCGTTATCGCCGGCGTAGTAGTAATCGGAGATCTCGTAGTTCTCGCTGCGCTCCTCCGTCCAGGAGTAGCCGGAAATGGACATCGGCACGGAGCCGGTGTAAACGGCGGTCTGGCAGGCGTCAAAGCTCATCGGCTCAATGACAAGATCCACGCCGATGTACTCGGCGATGTACTTGGCGAGCGTCACGTCAAAGCCGACGTACTGCTCCTGCCCGTCCTTGGAGGAATCGACAAACTCCATCGGCGCAAAGTCGGGGGAGAGGGTGACGTAGAGAACACCGTCGGCCTTGATCTGATTGAGCATGCCCTGCGATTCGGCGGGAGCTTCGGTCTCGGCGGGGGCTTCGGATGCGGGAGCGTCGGCGGCAGGGGCTGCCGTGGGCTCCGCGGCGGGAGTCTCCGCCGCGCCGCAGGCGCAGAGCGCGAAGAGCATGACAAATGCGAGAGCAAGCGAGAGAACCTTTGAATACTTTTTCATTTTCTTTTCCTCAATTTTCACTTTTTGCTAAACATATTTATCTTTATTCTTCTGTACCGTTCACGACCTTGGCAAGCGCAACAGCTTCATCGTGCCATGCGCCGTACATTCCTTCGCTGTAGGCTTTTGCCAGCGCTTCGTTGACAACGTTCAGCAGCGCGGTCTCGCCCTTGGTGATGAGAATGACAAAGGCTTCCGTCTCCTCCGTGATGGTGAATTCCCACGGACAAAGCACCAAATCCGGGTTGGCGTCCATGATGATCTCGGCGTTGCCCTTGGCTACGGCGAGAGCTTCAATGCTGCCGTTCTGCAGCTCGAGAACGCCGGTCCCGACATCACCGACAGCCACGGGATTGGCGTCGGGAAGCTGAGAAGTGACAAGCTGCATCTGCAGAGAGGCGTTCTGTGCGCCGATGTCAACACCGTTAAAATCTTCGGAAGACGTGTACTTTTCCGCGTCGGCGGTACGGATCAGAATGACCGGCTCAATTTTGTTATCGCCATCATAGTAATAATCGGAGATCTCATAGCTTTCGGCTCGCTCCTCGGTCCAGACGTAGCCGGAAACGGACATCGGAACAGAAGCGGTATACACGGCGGTCTGGCAGGCATCAAAGCTCATCGGCTCAATGACAAGCTTTACGCCAATATAGTCGGCGATGTACTTGGCAAGGAAAACGTCCAGCCCTACATACTGCTCCTGCCCGTCCTTGGAGGAATCGATAAACTCCATTGGGGCAAAATCGGGGGACAGGGTGATATGCAGCTCGCCGGAGGCCTTGATCTCGTCAAGAACGCCGTTGGATGCGGCGCTCGCTTCGGTTGGGGCTGCGTCCGATACCGGCCCTGCGGCGGGAGACGACGCTGCTGTGCCGCAGGCGCAGAGCACGAAAAGCGTAATAGCGGCGAGAGCGAGAGAAAGGATTTTGACAAATGGTTTCTTTTTCATGGATGTATGCCTCCGATACGAGATGGATTTTTATTTAAGATGGTGCGAATATTAGCATACTTATCCACGCGAGTCAACACAAGAATGAGAAAAAATTCGGAATATTTGCGTTATTATAAATAATATACGGCGAATACGGAATATTATCCAAACACTTTGTGCATATTTGTATGCAACGAGCGAAAAAATATCCGGCTGCCTTCCCAAGGGAAGACTGCCGGATGGTTGCATATAAATGAAAGAATTACAGAAGGTATTTCAGGATCTGCACGGCGTTGCTCGCCGCGCCCTTGCGGATCTGATCGCCGCAGCACCAGAGCGTGAGAGCGTTTTCCTGCGTGAGATCCTCGCGCACGCGGCCGACCCAGACGAGGTCCTGCCCGCTTGTGTCGAGCGGGGTGGGGTAGCACCGGCCCTCGTAGTCCTCGATCAGACGGCAGCCGGGGAAGGCGCGGATGGCTTCGTTGGCCTCGGCAACGGTGATCTTCTCCTTTGTCCGCACCGTGACGGCGATGGAGTGCGAGCGCATAACGGGAACGCGCACGCAGGTGCAGGTAACACGCAGCTCGGGGAGATGCAGGATCTTGCGCCCCTCGTTCTGCATTTTCATTTCTTCATCGGTATAGAGATTATCGAGCATGCTGCCGATGAACGGGATGACGTTGAGCGCGATCTGCGTGGGGAATACCTTCGCCTCGCACTTTTCGCCGCGGGCGAGCGCGTCCATCTGGCGCTCGAGTTCCTCAAGTCCGCCCTGTCCGGCACCGGATACGGCCTGATAGGTGCATGCGACCATGCTCTCGATCGGCGAGAGGCGGTTGAGCGCGCCGACGGCCATGGCGGTGATGATCGTGGAGCAGTTGGGGTTGGCGATGATGCCGAAATTGCTCTTCGCGTCCTCGCCGTTGATCTCCGGCACGACGAGCGGGATGGCCGGATCCATGCGGAAGGCGGAGCTGTTGTCGATGTATACCGCGCCGCTTTTCACGATGGCCGGGGCAAACGCGCGGGACATGCCGCTCTTTACCGCGCCGAGGACAAAGTCCATGCCCTCGAACGAGGCGTCCGCCGCTTCTTCCACGGTGAGGCCCTCCCCGCGGAAGGGAATTTTGCTCCCCGCGCTGCGCGCGCTCGAGAGGAGCTTGAGACGCGAAACGGGAATATCGTATTCTTCCAGTACGTTGAGCATCTCGCGGCCGACCGCGCCGGTCGCGCCGAGAATGGCGATATTGCAGTTTTTCATAAGAGGATCTCCTTTCTGTCAGCCGGTGAACCCGTCATACAATACGCGGATCGCCTTTTCAAAATCACAGTTTTCCACGCCCACGATGATCGAAAGCTCGTCCGCGCCCTGGGCGATGGTGCGAATGTTCAGCCCGTGCTCGCCGAGCGCCTGGAAGAGCTTGCCGGACGTGCCGGGGCGGGCGGGCATTTTGCGGCCCACGGCGGCGACGAGCGCGATGCCGTCCTGCACGCGCACATCGTCCGGGCGGCAGGTCTTCTGAATGTCGGCGATGACATCATAGAGCGTATTTTCCAGCGCAGCGGACGAAACGACGAGCGCGAAGCTGTCCAGCCCGAGCGTGATGTGCTCCACGCTTGCGTGGTAGCGGTCGAGGATCTCCAGCGCGTTGCAGAGCGTCGTGGAGGCGTTCATGTTGCGCTTGAGCACCGTGAGGATCGTGAAGTTGCGCCGCCCGGCAATGCCGGTGATCGGGCGCTCGAGCTCGCTTTCGCTTTCGATGTGCTCCACGATGAACGTGCCGGGCTCGTCCGGCCGGTTCGTGTTGCGGATGTTCAGGGAAATGCCTTTTTCCTTGACCGGCAGAATGGATTCCTCGTGCAGCACCGAAGCGCCCATGAACGCCATCTCGCGCAGCTCGGCGTAGGTGATGCGGGGAATGGGCCGGGGATTCTCCACAATGCGCGGATCGGCCATCAATATGCCGGAAACGTCCGTCCAGTTTTCGTATACGTCCGCGTTCACCGCGGCTGCGGCGAGCGCGCCGGTGATGTCGCTGCCGCCGCGCGTCATCACCTTGATCTTCCCGGTCGGCACGCGGCCGTAGAAGCCGGGGAGGACGATCTTCCCGTTCTTTTCGAGCGCGTCAGCGATGGCCGCGTCGGTGCGGACGCGGTCAAACTGGCCGTCAAAGCCGAAGAACACGCAGTCGGCGGCGTCCACGAAGGCGTAGCCGAGCGTTTCGGCCATGAGCCGCGCGGTGAAGTATTCGCCGCGGGAGACGAGCTCGTCCACGCTCGTGTCACGCGAGAGCGTCGCGGCGTAAGCGTCGAATTCGTCCTCCACGCGGTAGGAAAGACCCAGCTCGTCGCGGATGGAGACGAACCGGGAACGGATCGCGGCGAGAATGTCGGCGCACGAGACGCCGTAGGTCAGATGCGCGTGGCAGAGATAGAGAAGGTCGGTGAGCTTGTGATCGTCGCTCGTGCGCTTTCCGGCGGCCGAGATGACGACGACGCGGCGCGAATCGTCCGAAAGGACAATGTCGCGCACCTTGCGGAACTGCTCCGCCCCTGCGACGGACGAGCCGCCGAATTTGCATACTTTCAGCATAGTTTTTCCTCCAGCGCCGCGAAGAACAGATCGTTTCCGTCCTTGCGGATGTTCTGCGCGAGCGCGTGCATTTTCTCCGCGCTCATCGGCTCGGTCACGGCGCGGACAACTTCGCCCTGCGCGAGCACCGACCGGAGCGGAAGACGGACAGCGGCAAAGCCGCCGGTGCGAATGTAGTAGGAATGCACCGCTTCGCGGTTATCGGCTTCCGCGGCGCGGCAGTTTTCCGGGAACATGGAGCGCGCGCCCTGCTGCGCCGCAGAAAGATCGCGCAGCACCGCCGAAGCGGTGGGGAAGCGGCCTGCGCCCTGCCCCATCAGCACAATGGAGCCACAGCGCTTGCCGGTATAGCTTGCCATGTTGTTATTCGTGAAAACCGAGCTCTCCGGCGCGGCACGGGGGAAGAGCACCGGCTCCACATACGCCGAAACGCTCTCCCCGGCGCGGCTGCCGCGTGCCATAAGACGGCAGACGAGACCGCGGCTTTGGATATCCTCCACGTCCGCGGCGGTGAAGTGCTCCATACCCTCGCAGAGCATGCCGCTTTGCGGCAGCACCCCGAAGGCGACCGCGCACGCGAGCTGCATTTTCCGCAGCGCGTCCAGCCCGGAGACGTCCGCCGTCGGGTCGGACTCGGCATAGCCGAGAGACTGCGCTTCCCGGAGCGCGTCGCCGTAGGAAAGACTGCGGCGCTGCATGGCGTCGAGCATGTAGTTCGTTGTGCCGTTCAAAATGCCGGAAACGGCCTCAATGCGGTCGGTCTCCGCCGAGAGCGCGAGATTGTGGAGAAACGGCACGCCGCCGCCGCACGCCGCGCTGAAGAGAAACGCCGCGCCCTTTTCCCGCGCGAGCGCCGCAAGCTCCAGACCGTGCGCCGCGACCATCGCCTTGTTCGCGGTGATGAAGTGCTTCCCGGCCTCAAGCGCGCGCATACCATAGGAATATGCCGGGTCGAGCCCGCCGAGCGTTTCCACTACGGCGTCGACTGTCGGATCGCCGAAAATGAGCGCGGCGTCGCTCACCATGAAGTTCTCGACCGCCTTACCGGGGCGCACGAGCACCGGCCCTGCCTCCATGCCGGGGGCGTTCGACAGCATCGAATAAACACCCGCGCCGACCGTACCGTATCCCAAAACCGCAACTTTCACGGCATCGCCTTCTTTCTCTGATCGGTCAAATGTCCTTGAGTTAACAACAAATGTTCTTGATGGAACGTATTGTAACAGAACGCCCGCGAAAAAGCAATGCTTTTTCGCGGGCGATTCGATGAAATATACAGAAAAATGAAAGGAGTTTTTTACATATTGCCGGTGGCGTACATAAGCGCCGAGAGCGCGGCGACCGGCGCGGTCTCGCAGCGGAAGATGCGCGGGCCCATCGAGCAGATGTGCAGCTTCATAATGCGGGCAAGCTCCGCCTCGAACGGCTCAAAGCCGCCCTCCGGACCGGTGAGAATGGCGGCGGAGGCGATATTTCCGGCGCTCTCCACGGCCTCGCGCAGCGTTTCGCGCTCGCCGGTTTCGTACATAAAGAGGGGCAGCGCGGTGGCATTCGCCTTGTTGAAGGCCTCCGCGAGATCGGGCAGGAATCCGACGGTGGGGATCACGCCGCGGCCGGACTGCTTGGCGGCCTCCTCGGCGATGCGCTGCCAACGGGCGATCTTTTTGTCCGCGTCGCCCTGGATGCGCGCCACGCACCGGCTGGAGGCAAAGAAATAGATCTCCGATGCGCCAGCCTCGGTGCATTTCTGGAGAATGTAGTCGGTCTTGTCACTGCCCTTGGGAAGGCCCGCGAGAATGACGGTGTGCACGCTCGGCTCGCCCTGACAGGGGACGACCTCGAAGATCTCGGCCTCGACCTCGTTGGGCGTGATCTTCGTAACGGTGCAGTGGTGGTCTTTGCCGCCGTCGCACACGATCATCGTGTCGCCGACGCGAAGGCGCAGCACCTTGGCGTGCGCGGCGTCCTCTCCCAGAATAAACGCCGTGCCCCCGGCGATCGAGCTTCCGCCGGAGAGAAAGAATCTCGGCATGAGCACATCCTCCCACACATAACATTATTTCTTATTATGGCATAGTTTGGCGCGGATTGCAAGACGGGAACCGAAGCGCGGCGGCGGAATAGACTGTACCGGGGAGGCGGTCGTATGGATACCGAGCGCATGAAGCGCGTATTGGAGCGCGTATATGGGCCCGCTGCGCCGACAGAGGAGAAAAAAACACCGGACGCGCTGCGAGAAAGCATTCGTCTTGAGGCGGAGGCCGCGGCACGGCTGCGCTATCTTATGCGCACGAGCCGCGCGTGTCAGAATGCTTTCGGCGAAGCGCTGCGCCGTTGTGAGACGCGGCGGCGGGCGCTGCACGCCGAGTTCTTCCTCCGCGAAGGGGAGCGGGCGCCGCAGCCTCGCTCCGGCACCGCGACGGGCGTTCTATCAGCGCTGCGGCAGATCGTGCTTTTGGCTCGCGCGCGGGTGCGGCTCTATGAGAGCGCGAAGGAAAACGCCCTGCCGCTCGCGCCGGAAACGGCGCGCCGCTTTGCCGCGGAGTGCCGCGCCGAGGAGAGCGCCGCGGCGCGCCTGCTCGCGCTCTCGATGAAGTAATGCCTTGACAAAACGGTAAGGAGAAGGTATAAAAAATTATAAAATCGCAAAGGAGGGCAGACCATGACAAAGAAATTTCGTTTTATGACGGGCTTGCTGGCCGTAGTGCTGGCGTTTGTTATGCTGTCCTCGGTTGCCTATATCGCAGCGGAAGCCGGCCATGACTGTACCGGCGCAGACTGCGCCATCTGTCACCAGATCCATGTCTGCGAAAACCTGCTTCAGAGCATTGGACTTGCCGGCTTCGCCGCAGCTGCCGCAGCGGCGATTCGATATGTTCTGTGCCGGAGCCTTTCCTCCTGCACGGAGGCTGCCCGCGCCTTTACGCTGGTATCGCTCAAGGTCAAACTTTCGGATTAAAATATAAGAATTTTTACAAGGGTGGAGTCTATCTGTTTTCGATAGGCTTTTGCGGCGCTGCCGCTGCCCTTGTATTTTTGCGCCCATTTTTACGTTCTTATTATGATCTGGAGGTCTATTTACCCATGAAAAGAATAATTCCCCTGTGCCTTGCGTTGATAATGACCGTTGGTCTGCTGGCAGGCTGCGGCAAGCAGAATGAGCAGACGGCTTCGGATGAAACGAGACTGCGCGTCGTCACCACGATTTTCCCCGAATACGATTGGGTCAGAGAAATTCTCGGTGACAAGGCGGATAACGCCGAAGTGACCATGCTGCTGGATAATGGCGTTGACCTGCACAGCTATCAGCCCACCGCGGATGATATTGTCAAAATCTCCGAGTGCGACCTGTTCATCTATGTTGGCGGCGAGTCGGATGACTGGGTGGACGATGCTCTGAAAAATACCGCCAACAAGAACATGAAGGTCATCAACCTGCTGGAAGCTCTTGGCGACAGCGTTAAAACCGAAGAAGTGGTCGAGGGTATGCAGGAAGAGGAACACGACCACGACCACGAAGATGCCGATGAGCATGACGATGCAAAAGAACACGACCACGAGGAAGAAGCGGAGTACGACGAGCATGTCTGGCTCTCTCTGAAAAACGCCCAAACGCTTTGCAGCGCGATTTCCGCCGTGCTGCAGCAGATCGACCCAGACAATAAGGATACCTATGCTGCGAATGCTTCCGCTTATATCAAAAAGCTGTCCGCTCTTGACGCGGACTATCAGACTGCCGTGGATGCTGCGGCCCGTAAGACCGTCCTGTTCGGCGACCGTTTCCCGTTCCGCTATCTGGCGGAGGATTACGGCTTGCGCTACTACGCTGCCTTTGCGGGCTGCTCCGCCGAGAGCGAAGCCAGCTTTGAGACCATTTCGTTCCTTGCCGGGAAGGTGGACGAGCTGAACCTGCCCTGCGTGCTGACCATCGAGGGCGTACAGCACAAGATCGCCGAAACCATTGTCCGGAACACGGCTGCGAAAAATCAAAAGGTGCTGACGATGGATTCCATGCAGTCCACCATTTCCAAAGATGCGGCAAACGGCACGACCTACTTCTCCGTTATGGAGCGGAACCTTTCCGTGCTGAAGGAAGCACTGGGTTAAGGAGGCAGGAGGATGGCTCAGCTCATTTGTCAAGATCTCTGCGTCGGCTACGACGGGAAGGCTGTTCTGCAAGACCTCAATTTTGCGGTCTTTTCCGGCGACTATCTCTGCATCGTAGGAGAAAACGGCTCCGGCAAGAGCACCCTTATGAAAACGATCCTCGGCCTGCAGCAGCCTGTCCGCGGCAGGATTTTGACGCTCGACGGGCTGAGAAAAAATGAGATCGGTTATCTGCCGCAGCAAACGCAGGTGCAAAAAGACTTCCCGGCATCCGTGAGAGAGATCGTTCTCTCCGGGTGTCAGGGACGCTGCGGCAGCCGCCCCTTTTATAACAAAGAAGAAAAGCAGCTTGCGGCGGATGCGATGGAAAAAATGCAGATCGCGCAGCTTGCAAAGCGGTGCTACCGGGAGCTTTCCGGCGGGCAGCAGCAGCGGGTGCTGCTTGCCCGTGCGCTGTGCGCCACACGGAAAATGCTGCTTCTGGACGAGCCTGTCTCCGGGCTTGATCCCAAGGTCACGGCGGAGATGTATGCGCTTATCGAAAAGCTCAACCGGGAGGACGGCATCACCGTGATTATGATCTCCCACGACATTGCCGCAGCAGTCAAATACGCCAGCCACATTCTGCATATCGGCGACGCCGCTTTCTTCGGAACAAAGACGGAGTATCTCCAAAGCCCGCAGGGACGGCTGTTTGCCGCGGAGAAAGGCGGCGACAGACAATGACTGCTATTGTGGAGAAACTCGCCAGCTATTGGGCGTACCCGTTTGTCCGGTATGCATTTGTTGTCGGCGTGCTGATCGCCCTGTGCTCGTCGCTGCTGGGCGTGACGCTGGTGCTGAAGCGCTTTTCCTTCATCGGCGACGGGCTTTCCCATGTGGCGTTCGGCGCAATGGCCATCGCTGCCGTGCTGCAGCTCACCAACGAAATGCCGCTGGTGATGGCCGTTACGGTCCTCAGCGCCGTGCTGCTTCTCCGTACCGGACAGAACACGAAGATCAAGGGCGACGCCGCCATCGCCATGATCTCGGTGGGGGCGCTGGCTGTCGGATATCTGCTGATGAACATCTTTTCCACCTCGTCCAACCTTTCGGGCGATGTGTGCAGTACGCTGTTCGGCTCCACCTCCATCCTCACTCTGTCGCTGACGGAGGTGTGGCTTTGCGCAGGGATGTCGATATCGGTGGCGGCGGTGTTTATCCTGTTTTATAACAAGATCTTTGCGGTGACCTTTGATGAAAACTTTGCCAGAGCGGCCGGCACGAAAGCAGGACTTTACAATCTGCTGATCGCTGTTGTTACGGCTGTCATCATTGTGCTGGCGATGAATCTTGTCGGCTCGCTGCTGATCTCCGCACTGGTGATTTTTCCCGCGCTGTCCGCTATGCGCGTATTCAAGAGCTTCCGCAGTGTGACAATCTGCGCGGCGATTCTGTCGGTCGTGTGTTCGCTGACAGGTATTTTGGTATCGATCCTTGCCGGTACGCCGGTAGGTTCGACCATTGTCGCGGTTCAGATCATTGCTTTTGCTCTGTCCTGGCTGGCCGGCACGGTCGTTGGAGGTGTGAGAAAATGAAAAAACGGCTCTGCGTATTGCTGATCGTCATAACGCTCTGCTCTCTTGCGGCCTGCGGCGCGGCGGCTGTGTCTGCATCGAAGCAGACGCCGCCTGCGCTCCCGGCGGAAACGCCACTGCCGACAAGAGAGCCGACGCCTCTCCCAACGGCGGAGCCTACACCGCAGCCGCTTTCGGAGAACGAAACCGGCGAACTGGATCTGACAGGCATGAGGGGCACCATGCTCTATACGATGATCTATAATATGATGAAGCAGCCGGACGACTATCTTGGCCGGACAATCCGCGTCAAAGGGCAGTTTTCCGCTTATGTGGATGAGAAGAGCGGGAAAAGCTATTATGCCTGCTACATTGCCGACGCTGCCGGATGCTGCGCGCAGGGGCTGGAATTTCTTCCGGCCGACGCGCTTGCCTATCCGGACGATTTTCCCGAGCCGGGGACGGATATCAGCGTGAGGGGTGAGCTTGCCTTGATGCAGGAAGAGAACGGCTTTCAATATCTTGTGCTGAAGGATGCGTCCTTTACCGTAACATAAACATAAAATCACAGATGCAGACGCAAAGAGCCGGTATCCCGGAAAAGGGGATACCGGCTCGCAGCTTGCCGAAAAAGCCTCGCAGAGTTTGCGCCCGCAGGCGCAAATAAAGTTCAAAGCATTTTTGCCGGCGGCGTGTACGTCGGCAAAAATACTTCTCGGCTCGCAAACGTGCGAGCGTAAGCGAGTGCGCTGCGGCGAGCCGCAGCCTTTTCAAACGAGAGCCCAACGAAGTGGGTCTCGTTTGAGAGCTTGTCAAAAATACTTTTTTGACAAGCTCAGAGCCGGTATCCCGAAAAAGGGGATACCGGCTCTTTGCCAGCAATGGCTTGATCTCGTTAAGGGTCATTTTCCCATAATTTGCTATTCAAAGCGTGCAGGCATATACGAACGCCACGAGCGTGAGCAGCACGCCGGAGACGATTGAGCCGGACCAGAGAACATACCGGAGATCGGCGCCCTCCAGCGGCTTGCGCTTCGGTCTCACCGGCGCGGCAGGGCGCTGTGGCGCTGCGGCGTACGGCGGCGCGGGATAGCCCTCCGGCGCGGGAATGCCGCTTCCGTAAAAAGCGGCCTCATATTCCGGCTGCGGGGCGCGCGGCATCTCCGGCTGCGGCGGGGCATAGGGTACCTCCGGCGCGGGGGCGGAGCCCTGCGGAGGGTAGGGCGGATAGACGGGCTGCGGCGCGTAATATGCGTTCGGGGGATAGGGGGCGTTATACCGCGGATCGTACGCCGGAACAGCGTAAGGATCGTAGTACGGCGCGCCGTAGGCGGGCGCTGCATAGCCCTGCGGCGGATAGGGCGCGGCGTAAGGCTCGTACCCGGACGGGGGATAGGGCGCTGCATAGCCGCCGTAGGGGTCATAGCCCTGCTGCGGCGCGTAGCTCTGCGGTATATACGCCGGAGCGCTGCGGCGCTCAAACGGCATATCGCCGCCGACCGTTTCGTATACCGGCACATCCCGCGGCGGTTTCTTCGGCTTTTCGGGCGCGGTGAACGGGTTTTCCCATTCCGGCTGCGCCATGGCCTCGGGAGCGTATGTACGCGCGGCGGCCTCGTCGCGGGGGATGCGGTCCTGCATCTCTTCCGCGGGGCGGGCAAAGCGCTGCCGGATGCTGCCCATGACCTCCGCCGCCGTGGGACGGGGCTTCGGCGGGGTGAATTCCTGCTTTCGCAGCGCCTGCATCATTTCCGCCTCGGAGCCGAAGGCGCGGCTGGGGTCGGCACTCGCGGCGCGATCTCCGCCGGAAAATTTCTTTCGGATATCGGCAAAATTCATCGGCGCGCCTCCACGATCTGCCGGGCGCGCTCGCCGTCGCGGGCGATCTGCGCGCCAAGTTCGTCGAGATCGGCAAAACGCCGCTCCGGACGCAGAAAATCAAAGAACTCAAGCGCAAGCGTGCGGCCATAGAGATTCCCGTCAAACCCGAGCAGATGGCTCTCCACGGTGACGACCGGCTCGCTGCTCACGGTGGGGCGGACGCCGATGTTTGTAACGGCGGGAAACTCGCCCTCCGGCAGAAGCGCGCGCGCGGCATAAACGCCGTGCGGCGGAACGAGCACGCCGGGCGCGAACTGCATGTTGACCGTCGGCGCGCCGAGATGATGGCCGAGCCGGTGGCCGTGGCGGACGACGTCCGTGAGGAAATGCGGATGCCCCATGAAATACTCGGCGCGAAGCATGTCCCCCTCGCGCAGAAGCGAGCGGATGTAGGTGGAGCTGACGGTGATGCCGTCAAGCTCGACCTTATCGACCACATCGCATGTAAGGCCGTTTGCCGCGCAGTAATCGCGCAGGCGCCCGGTATTTCCCTCACCGCGCCAGCCAAAGCGGAAATCGTAGCCGACGACAAAGCCGACGACGCCAAGCTCTGCCTGGATGCTGCGCAGAAACTCCTCCCACGGCATATGCATCGTCTCCTCCGTGAAGCGGAAAAACTCCACACGGTCGATGCCGAACAGCCGCCGGATGAGATTCGCGCGGTCAGGCGCACTGTTGATGAGCGGCACGGGCGTGCCCTGCACGAGCGTGTCAGGGTGCGTGTCGAAGGTCATAACGGCACCTTCGACGCCGAGCGCTTCGGCGCGCTCGATCGTGCGGTTCAAAAGCGCCGCGTGGCCGCGGTGTACGCCGTCAAAAAATCCAAGAGCGAGAACGCATTTTCTCTCTGCCATGAATGATCAAACCTCAAAAAAACTTTTTACCGTAACGGCCTCGCCGTTCGCGACGCGCCCGATGGCGAGAAATTCGCCGTTTTCGGAATAAAAGCGCGTCTCTCCGTCCGGCGCATCGGTCCGGAACGGATTTCCGCAGCGGCAGCGCTTTTCCTGCGCGGCGGTGAGCGTCAGAGACGCCGCCGCGGAAAAGAGCGTGTCCGCCGGGAGAAGCGTATCGCGGTCGGCGCGCGTGAGCTCGCCGATGCGCCGGGCATTTTCCACGGAAAAGCTCCCGGAGCGCGTGCGCCGCAGCGCCGCCATGCACCCGCCGCAGCCGAGATACTCGCCGAGATCGTGGCAGAGCGTGCGGATGTAGGTGCCCTTCGAGCAGCGGATGCGGAGCATGTGATCGCCGTTTTTCTGCCCGAGATAGTCGATGGAATGAATGGTTATGCGCCTTGCCTCACGCTCCACCTCCCCGCCGCGGCGGGCGATGTCGTAGAGCTTCCGGCCGTTGATTTTAATGGCGCTGTACATTGGCGGGATCTGCTCGATCTCGCCGGTGAACCGGGGAAGAGCGGCGCGGACATCCTCTTCCGAGGGTAAGACGTCCGACGAGCGCAGAAGGTTGCCTGTAATATCCTGGGTATCGGTAACGATGCCGGGCCGGAACGCAGCGATATATTCCTTCGTTTCCGCCTCGGCAAACGCCGCCGCGCGCGTGGCGCGGCCGACGAGCACGACAAGAAGCCCCGTAGCCAGCGGGTCGAGCGTACCGGCGTGGCCGATGCGACGCTCGCCCAGAATGCCCCGGAGCTTGGAAACGCAGTCCTGGCTTGTCCAGCCCTCGTCCTTATCGAGAAGCAGAATACCGTTTACGCCCATACTTCCTCCACGGCGCGGCGCACCGCGTCCGCCGTTTCCTCCGGCGGGAGATCCAGCTCGCACCCGGACGCCATTTTGTGTCCGCCGCCGCCGAACCGGGCGCAGACCTGCGAGGCGTCCACGCCGCCGTCCGTGCGCAGGGATACCTTGCTGCGCGGCGGGTCAACGGAGAGCTCGCGCACCGTTATGGCCACACGGTTGCCTCGGACCTGTCCGGCGAGCGAGGCAAGATCGCTGCAGTCGTCCTCGGTAACACCAGCGCGGCGCAGCATGTCAAGCGTAATGACGGCAATATTGATCGCGTGATCGCGGTAGGAGCGGAGCGAGGAGCACACCATGCCCTCGAGCGCGAGCCGCGCCGGGGACTTGGTGCGGAAAAAGATCTTGTTGAGCAGCGGCAGATCCGCCCCGGTGTCGCAAAGGCGCGCGGCGGCGCGGAACGTGGCGCTGTTGGTGTTCGCGTAGCAGAAGCAGCCCGTGTCGGTGGAGACGGCGATATAGAGAAGGTCGGCCTCCGTTTTGTCCGGCCCGCCGACCAGCGCATCGATGAGCGCGAGAACAAGCTCGCCGCAGGCGGCGCTGTGCGTCCAGATAACGGCGTTCTCCGGCTGCTCGCCGCGGGGGACATGGTGGTCGAGCTTGAGGGAGATCTTCCCTTCAAATCCGAGGGCAAGGAGCTTGTTCTCCGCCACGTCCACACTCACGCACGTCTCGGGGACGAACCCCTCCGGCGCATAGTACGGCGAAATGAAGGGGACAAACATCTCCGTGATCTCGGGGTTTTTATAAAGATGCGCCGTTTTTCCCAAACGGCGCAGTGCGTGGCACAGCGCAGAGGCGCTTCCGAGAGTGTCCCCGTCCGGCCTCTGATGCGTCACCAGAAGATAATTGTCGTGCGCGCGAAGATACGCGGCGCATTCGAGAAGTTCCATGGTTACCCGTTTTCCCCGTCTCTGGGCGAAGCGTCGTCCAGATGGCGGATGATGTCGTTGATGTGAGCGCCGTGCTCGATGGAGTGGTCGAGCTCAAAGATCAGCTCCGGCGTATACCGCAGCGAGAGCGAGGTGCCCAGCTCGTGCCGCAGCCAGCCGCTGCACGATTTGAGACCCTTTTTGAGCTCTTTTTCGTTCACGTCGCCGAGCACGCTCAGATACACGGTGCAGTAGCGCAGATCGCCCGTCGTTTCGGTGCGGACGATGCTCAGCAGATCGCCCTGCTGAACGCGCGGATCCTTCACCTCGCGCAGGAGCGAGGCGAGCGTGCGCCGGATATCGTCGTTAATGCGCTGAATGTGATTGGACGGCATAATTTACCCTTCCTTTCTTTACAGCTGCTCGTTGACGAAGCACTCGATGACGTCGCCTTCCTTGATGTCGTTGAACTTTTCGACCTGCATGCCGCATTCGTAACCGGCGGAGACTTCCTTAACGTCGTCCTTGAAGCGGCGCAGCGAAGCAAGCTCGCCCTCGAAAATGACGATGTTGTCGCGGTTGACGCGCACGCTGCAGTTGCGCTGGATCTTGCCGTCCTGCACATAGCAGCCGCACACGGTGCCGACCTTGGACACGCGGAACGTCTGGCGTACCTCGGCGTGGCCGATGATGACTTCGTGGAACTTCGGCGCGAGCATGCCCTTCATGGCGGCCTCGACGTCGTTAATGCAGTCATAAATGACGCGGTACATGCGCAGCTCGACCTTGGAGCGCTCGGCGCTGTCGCGCGCGGCGTTGTCCGGACGGACGTTGAAGCCGACGATGACGGCGTTGCTCGTCGAGGCGAGCATGACGTCCGACTCGTTGATCGCGCCGACGCCGGAATGGATGACGCGCACGCGCACTTCCTCGTTGGAGAGCTTTTCGAGCGAGGTCTTGACGGCCTCGGCGCTGCCCTGCACGTCCGCCTTGACGATGATGTTGAAGTCCTTGAGATCGCCCTCCTGGATGCGGGCGAACAGATCCTCGAGCGAGACCTTCTTGCCCGCGCCCGCGGCAGCGGCGCTGCGCTGCGCGGCAAGGCGCTCCTCGGCGAGAGCGCGCGCCATGCGCTCGTCGGCGACGGCGTTGAACACGTCGCCCGCGGACGGCACTTCGGACATACCGGCGATCTCCACCGGGACGGAGGGGCCGGCATCGGTGATGCGCTCGCCGCGGTCGTTCGTCATCACGCGCACACGGCCGACGGCGGTACCGGCAATGATGATGTCGCCGGTGTGGAGCGTGCCGTTCTGCACGAGAACGGTCATGATCGGGCCGCGGCCCTTGTCGAGACGCGCTTCCACGACCGTGCCGCGCGCCGGACGGTTCGGGTTGGCCTTGAGCTCCATGATCTCGGCCTGCAGCACGAGATTTTCCAGAAGCTCCTTGACGCCCGCGCCGGTCTTTGCGGAGATCGGGCAGACGATCGTATCGCCGCCCCACTCTTCGGGGACGAGATCGTATTTGGTGAGATCCTGCTTGATGCGGTCAGGGTTCGCGCCGGGGAGATCCATCTTGTTGATCGCCACGACGATCGGCGTACCGGCGGCCTTGGCGTGGTTGATGGACTCGATCGTCTGCGGCATGATGCCGTCATCGGCCGCAACGACGAGAATGGCGATATCGGTCACCATCGCGCCGCGGGCGCGCATGGTGGTAAAGGCCTCGTGGCCCGGGGTGTCGAGGAAGGTGACGGGGCTGCCGTTGACCATCACGCGGTACGCGCCGATGTGCTGCGTAATGCCGCCCGCCTCGCCCGCAACGACGTTCGCGCTGCGGATGCGGTCGAGCAGGGAGGTCTTGCCGTGGTCGACGTGGCCCATGACGACGACGACCGGCGCGCGGGGGACGAGTTCGTCCTCGGTATCGACGTGGTCATCAATAAGACGGTCCTCGACCGTCACAACGACCTCGTGCTCCACCTTGCAGCCAAGCTCCATGGCGACGAGCGCGGCGGTATCGTAATCGATCACATCGGACACGGACGCCATCACGCCGAGCTTGATGAGCTGCTTGATGACCTCGACCGCCGTTTTCTTCATGCGGGAGGCGAGCTCGCCGACGTTGATCTCGTCGGGGATGCTGACCTTGAGCTGCTGCTTCTTTGCGACCTCAAACTGCAGGCGCTGCATCTTGTCGCGCTCTTCCTGACGGCGCTTGGCGCTTGCGACCTGCTGCTGGCGCTGCTTGTTCTTGTTCTGGATCTTCTCCTTGCCGCCGCGGCGGATGTCCTTGTCCTTCCCGGCGTTGCCGGCGTTACCGGCGATCTTGTCGAAGCGCTCGTCGTATTTCGAGAGATTCGCTCCGGCGGAGCCGCGGGTATCGACGACGCGCTTTTCCACGACCTGCTTCGGCTGGGCGGGCTTCTCCGGCTTCGGCTTCTGCGGCTGCTGTACGGGCGCGGCAGCGGCTGCTGCGGGCGCCGGCGTGCTGCCGGCGGTCTTTTCCTGCGCGGGAGCGTCGGGCTTCTTCTCTTCCGGCGCCTTGGCGGGGGCCTTCTTCTCCTCCGGTTCGGGGGCGAAGATTTCGGCAATGCTGCCGACTTGGTGATGCTGCGTCAGATACTCGAAAATGAGATCCAGCTCGGCGTCCTCGAGAACCTGCATGTGGTTCTTCGGCGTCGTGGCATAGTCGGTGAGGATCTGGGAAATATCCTTGGAGGTCATGCCAAAATCCTTGGCAACCTCGTGAATGCGGTATTTAAAATCAAGCGCCATACTTATTTCCTCCTTTTCCGCTCTCGGTGTGCTTACGGGGCGCGGCCTTCCGCCGCTTGAGCTTATCCTCGCGCTGGGCGAGAAGTTCGGCTGTTTCCTTCCAGCCGGGAAGCTCCTCGGCAAGCGCGGCGGCGAACCGCGCGGCGAGGGGCAGATCGGTGAAGCAGAGCATGCTGCATCCGCGCTTGCCCATCATGGCGGAAAGCTCCGCCTTCGTCCAGGGCAGCGTCTGCAGCGGTGCGCGGTGACCGTACAGAAAACCCGCGGCGCGTTTCTGCGCGTTGGGGGAAGCGTCGGCGGCGAGCATCAAAAGCCGCCCCTTTCCGGCGGCGATCGCCGTGCCGCTTCCTTCCTCGCCGACGGCGAGCATCCCGCCCTTCCGGGCGAGACCGAGATACTGCGCTGCCTTATCCATCGCCCGCCTCCAGTTCCGCCGTGAGCCGCGCCCACACGTCCTCCGGCACGGGGACGGACAGAGCGCGCTCGAGCGCGCGCGATTTGACCGCGCGCTTCAGACACTCGCTGCTGCGGCAGAGATAGGCGCCGCGGCCCGGCACCCTGCCGCGCAGATCGATGGAGAGTTCCCCCTCCGGCGAGCGGACGACGCGGATCAGTTCGGTTTTCGGTTTTTGTTCACGGCAGCCGATGCACTGCCGGAGCGGTACGGTTTTCGGCAAAAGCGCTCCTCCTGAAATGTATGTGGACTGGCGGGGTTTGTTTGATGGGTGGTTTATTCGTTCGCGGCGCTCTCCGGCTTGATATCGATTTTATAACCGGTGAGACGCGCGGCGAGACGGGCGTTCTGGCCCTCCTTGCCGATGGCGAGAGAGAGCTGGCTGTCCGGCACGATCACGCGGCAGCTGTGGCCTTCCTCGAGCACCTCAACGGAGAGGACCTCCGCCGGGGAGAGCGCCGAGGCGATGTACTGCTCGGGATCCTCGCTGTACTTGATGATATCGATCTTCTCGCCGCCGAGCTCGTTGACGATGCTCGCCACACGCCCGCCGCGGGGGCCGACGCACGCGCCGATCGGATCGATCTCGGGATCGGCGGAGTAGACGGCCATCTTCGTGCGGCTGCCGGCTTCGCGGGCGATGGAGCGGATCTCCACCGTGCCGTCGAAGATCTCGGGCACTTCCAGCTCAAAGAGCCGCTTGACGAGACCGGGGTGCGTGCGGGAGATGAGCACCTGCGGGCCGCGGGTGGACTTGCGCACCTCGACGACATAGACCTTGATGCGGTCGCCCTCGGTGAGCTCTTCGCCCTTGATGCGCTCGGTGGCGGAGAGCATGGCCTCGGTGAATTCGCTGTTGGAGCTGATCTTGATGGACACGGCGCCGGTGCGCGGATCGATGCGCGTGACGACACCGGTGAGGATCTCGTGCTCCTTGGAGGTGAACTCGTCATAGATGATGCCGCGTTCCGCCTCGCGGATGCCCTGGATGATGACCTGCTTTGCCGCCTGCGCTGCGATGCGGCCGAATTTCTTCGTTTCGACCGGGATGCGGACGGTGTCGCCGATGCCGGCCTTCTTATCATAGTGACGCGCCTCGTCGAGCAGGATCTGCGTGGCGTCGTTCACATACTCGCTCTCCTCCACGATGGTCTTGAGAACGAACATGCTGATGGTCTTTTTATTCTCGTCCATGATGACCTCGACATTATCCTCGCAGTCGGGGTTGTCGCGCTTGAAGGCGGTCAGCAGGGCCTGCTGGATCTTCTCCTGCATGTATCCGCGGGGGATGCCCTTTTCCTTTTCGATCTGCTCGATGGCGTCAAAAAATTCGGCGTTCATTGCACTCATCTATTTTTGCTCCTTACGTTATATCACGTTGTGATTTTTTACAGCACGCGCAGCCGTACCTGCGCGATCTGGGCCTTTTCAAAGGTGGTCTCTTTTCCGGCGATCGTCAAGGTAACGTCGCCGTCGCGGTATCCGGAGAGCGTTCCGACAAAGGACTTGCTGCCGTTCACCGGCTTATAGAGCCGCACCTCCGCGCCGCTGCCCATAAAGCGCGCAAAGTCGCCGGGGCGCTTGAGCTCGCGCTCGGCGCCGGCGGAGCTGACCTCGAAAACGTAGCTGTCCGGAATGGGGTCTGCCTCGTCCAGCACGGGATCGAGCGCGCGGGAGAGCGCCTCGCAGTCGTTGATGGAAACGCCGCCGTCCTTGTCGATGTACACGCGCAGAAACCACTGTCCGGCCTCGCGGATGTATTCCACATCCCAAAGCTCCAGACCCAGCTTTTCGGCGACGGGCGCGGCCAGCGCGGTCACGGTCTCGGTGACTTTACTCATAAAAAATCCTCAATTTCCAGTTTCTGACAAATTCTTTTAAATCAACAAAAAGAGTGGGTTTTGCCCACTCTTCCTGTTTCTTACGTTCGTACGAGAGGATTATACCACCCTCCGCGCGCGATTGCAAGTGATTTCATTAAATTAATATAGAGTATACGGGAAATTTTCACCCGTTTACCCGTTCATTGCGGTGAGGACGTTGCCGTAGTCCACCTGATAGTTCGCGCCCTCGTAGGTGCCGTTGAGCATGGACATGGCTCGGTTCCATGCGTCGCCGCCCTCGGTATAGGGCTGGGGCTGGTAATTGTTCAGCGTGTTCGGTCCGAGCACGGTGCTGTCGGGGCCGACGGTGCTGCTCAGCGAGCAGGGGATGAAGGAATAGCTGTCGAGCGTTACCTTGCCGCCGACGCGCTTGAGCGTGAGCTGCGCGATGCCGGTGTCGTAAGCGCCGGGGTCGGTGCCGTTGCCGGGGTTGGTGTGGCCGCCGAAAATAAAGTTGCCGAGACCGTAGAAGATAACGCCGCCGTTATAATCCTCCGCCGGCTGGAGCCGGTGGGCGTGCGTGCAGTACACGGCGTTGAAGCCGGCGTCCACGGTGTAGCGGCAGAGCTCGGTCTGCACGTCGGTGGGTTCATAGTATCCCTCGCGGCCCATGTGCAGGCACGCGATGGTGAAGTCCGCGCCCGCCTCCTCAAGCGATTTGAGCCCCGCGGCGATCTTGTCGCGCGACGCCGCGACGAGCTTTTCCTGCGCCTGCGCGGAGAGAATGCTCATGGCGTTGTAGGTGAGCTGGTTATAAAGGCAGTAAATGCCGACCTTCACGCCGCCGTCCTTTTCGTAGATATACGTTTCGTCCTCGCCCGCGTAGGCAACGCCCACGGCGTCGAGCGCGGCGGCCGTGTCGTCATAGGCGCTCTGGCCGAAGTCCATCGTGTGGTTGTTTGCCAGCGTCGCGAACTCCACGCTGCCCGCGGTGAGGATGTTCGCGTAATCCGCCGGGGCGAGAAACACGAACTGCTCAATGGAATCGTAATACTTGTCCGAGAGGTTGCACTCAAGATTGGCGATCGTGAGATAGTCTTTTTCAAAGTACTGCACGGTTTTGGCGAAGGGATAGTCGTAGTTTTTCCCGACGACGGTCTGCAGCGCCGTGCCCCACCCGCGGCGGGTCTTTGCCTCGGCGAGCGTGCAGTCGCCCACCATGGAAACGGTGAAGTATTCGGGGCTCGGCTCCGGCGTGGGTTCGGGCGTCGCGGTAGGCTCCGCGGTGGGCGCAGCCGACGGTTCGGGCGTGAGCTCGGGGCCGGAGGTCGGCGGCACGGGCGTTTCGCTCGCCGCCGGCGCGAGCGTCTCGGCGCTCTCCGCGTTGTTTACCGAAACGGCGCGCACGGCAACGAGCACAACGAGCGCGAGCGCGAGCAGACAGAAAACGATCAGCGCCGGAACGGATACCCGGCGGGAAGGACGGTGTTGCATGGCGTATCTCCCGTGTTATTCGGTGAAATGGATGTGGTTATTGATGTGATCCTGACAGAAGCAGTGATACCCCGCGCAGCGCGAGCAGTAACGGAACTCCAGCTCCGGATGGTCCGCGTCGGTGCGGCCGCACACGGCGCACTTGTAGCGGTACGGGGCGCTCTGCTGCTCGCGGCGGATGCGCTGCGCCTCGCGCTTGAAGTTCACGGTCTTGCGGATCTGCCCGGGCCGCCGGAAGTGTACGGAGCCGAAGAGCATATCCCCGCAGAAGAGCAGATAGTTGAGCGTCGCCACGACCGGCAGAAGATTGAGCGGGAAGCGGAGCGCGAAGATCTCATAGACGAAGTACGCCGCGTTCGCCACGGCGAGCCACTTGATCTTGATCGGGATGATGTACATGAACAGCACCCGCTGGTCGGGATAGTACGTTGCGAACGAGAAGAACATCGAAAGATAAATGAACTCCGCGCCGATGCTCATCGTGATGCCGCCGAACAGATAGACAAGGAAGGCGTACAGGATCGTGAACACCATACCGGCGAGAAAGTACATGTTGAACTTGGCCTGTCCCCACTCGCGCTCCATCGAGGTGCCGATGAAGTAATAGAAATAGAGGAACAGCAGCCCCCAGATGCCGCCGGTGTCCGGGATGAGCACGAAGGTCACCAGCCGCCAGATCTGCCCGCGCAGGACCATCTGCGGATTGAGCGCGAGAAAATAGCGCACCGTGCCGGTGCGGTCCATCAGCGTCAGCAGCCAGACGACGGCGTTGCCGATGATGAGATAGCGCATGAGATTTTCCACGCCGAAACGCGGATGGCGGACGCAGTAGCGCTCGACCCAACGCATGAATGCTTTCAAATCAAAACTCCTTTCCAGAGGAAAACTGTAACGGAATACTTAATTATACCACATCCGGACGAAATTTCAATCCGGGAGTTGGCCGTCTTACGAATGCGGTTATTGTGAGGGTTCTGACGGAAGAGAGAAAGATCGTATATAACACCCGAGGGAAGAGAAGCGCGTGACGGTCACCGCGGGCGTTAATATAATATGGTTAGCTGTTAACTGCGCCAGAGTCGGCCTTTGCTCGAGGATAGCAGTATAAAACGCTGTAAAATTTATTGTTGAATTTTACAGCAGAACGGCGTATACTATTCGCAAAGGAGTTGATCACTATGCCGAACATCAAGCCGATCTCCGATCTGCGGAATTACACGGAAGTATTGCAGGATGTGGCGGCGGGTGCGCCCGTTTTCCTGACGAAGAACGGCCGTGGCCGGTACGCCATTGTGGACATTCAGGATTTCGAAAAAGCGCAGGCCACGCTGAAGCTTATGAGTGAGCTCGCAAAGGGCCGCCGATCCGGAGAGACCGAAGGCTATCTGACCCCGGAGGACATGAGAGCGCACTTCCGCGCCAGAGCGAATGAAGAATAACATCCATTATTCAGCGGAGTCCCGCCATGACTTGGACGATATATGGGACTATATAGTGTCGGAGCTTCAAAACTGTGTGGCGGCGGAGCGCGTGGTGGATCGCATTCTGGACGCGGTTGAACGCTTGAAAGATTTTGCGGAAATGGGCGCTCTGCTGTCCTCCGTCGCCGACGTCGGCGGGGACTATCGGTTTCTTGTGAGCGGGAACTATATGGTTTTCTATCGTGTGAACGGAAGAGATGTTTTTATCGACCGAGTTTTATATGGCCGTCGTGATTATCTTCGGGTTCTTTTTCGGGATATGAGCATGAAGCAGGACGATTAAAAGTAACCGCAGCGGTTCCAATTTTGGAGCCGCTGCGGTTTTCCTATCATATACTCAATCCATCGGGAGCGGGATGGGCTTTTTTAGCTCCAGACGGCCGTAGCAGACGAGCTCTGCCGCTTTGTCCGGCGGGATCATGCGGTCGTCTTCGGCGTGGGCGCGGTTCACGGCGAAGAGATACACCGTGCCGCGGCTGTCGGCGCAGAACTGCCGGAAGACGATCCCTCCGTCCGTTTCAAAAAGCCCGATGTCGCCGTCGTAAAGCTCGGTGCGCCGCCGGAGATACGCCGTGCCGCCCTTTTTGATCCACGGCGCGAGCGAATCGTCCGTGACCGCAACTGCAAAATCGGCGTCCGTGCCCTTCGGCACGGGGATGGTGTCCCAGAGCATGCGCTCACCGCCTTTCGCTTGTTCTTGCTCTCAGCATACCGATTCCGGACGGAAAGGTCAAGACGGCAGAAAAAAGAAAAAGCAAAAGTGGCGCTTTCCGTTGCAGATGGCGGGATCGTGTGGTAAAATATATTATCTATACCTATGCGCAATATCAATATGGAAATATAAAGAAGGAATTTAACGATATGGAAAACCGTGAACAGGAGATCCGTCAGGACAGGGAAGACCTGATCGAGGGGCGCAACGCCGTTGCCGAGGCGATACGCGCCGGGCGGACGATCGACAAAATTTTCGTCGCGCGCGGCGACACCGACCGCACCCTTGCGCGCATTCTCGCCAAGGCGCGGGAAAACGGCATCGTCGTCACCGAGTGCGACCGGCGCAAGCTCGATTCTCTCAGCGCCACGGGCGCGCACCAGGGCATCATCGCGCAGGCGGCAATGCGCGAGTACGCCTCCATCGAGGATATTCTGGAGCGTGCCGCCGAGCGGGGCGAGGATCCGTTCATCGTCGTGTGCGACGAGATCGCCGATCCGCACAATCTCGGCGCGATTTTGCGCACCGCCGAGTGCGCGGGCGTCCACGGCGTCATTATCCCCAAGCGGCGCGCCGCCGGGCTCACCGCCGTGGTGGACAAGGCGAGCGCGGGTGCGGCGGAGCATATGCTCGTCTCGCGCGTGACGAACATCCCCGCGGCGCTCGGTGAGCTGAAGAAAAAGGGCCTCTGGGTCTACGGCACGGCGGCGGACGCTCCTGCCGATCTGTGGCAGACGAAAATGACCGGCCCCGCGGCGCTCGTCATCGGGTCGGAGGGCTTCGGCATGGGCCGCCTCGTTTCGGAGCAGTGCGACTTCACCGTGGGCATCCCCCTGCTCGGCAAGATCACATCGCTCAACGCCTCCGCGGCGGCGGCGATCCTTATGTATGAGGTCGTCCGCCAGCGCAGAGATTCCTGAGACGGAGGGAGCTATGGCAAAACGCGATACAGGCGGCGTTCCCCGGAGCTTCGGCGCGCCGGGCTTCTCGCTCGAGAGCATTCTCGAGGAGTGCCGGGACAAGGCGCCGGAGGAGACCGCCGCGCCGGAAACGGCGGAAACGGAATACCTGCCGGAGACGGAGGGCTATTCCTCCGAGCAGGCGGATTACCCGGCAGAGACGGAGTACGAGGTCGAATATCCGGACGAAGAAGCGGAATACCCCGAATACGAAGAATTTGATACCGGCGAGCCGGAGTATGAGACCGCGCCGGACGAGCCGGAGGAGACCGGGGAACCGGACGGGCGGTACTATGAGGACGCGCCGGAGCCGGAAGAGGCCGCCGAGGGCGAAATATACGACGAAGGCTTTGAGGACGACGCGGACTTTTATGCCCCGCCCCTTGAAGCGCCGGACGAGCCGGAAGCCTCGGAAGAAGGCGAAGAGCCGGACGAGCCGGAGAAAAAAAGCAAAAAGAAAAAGGGCTTTGGCAGCGTATCCCGCCGCGGGCGGGGCCGCGCGCCGGGGCCTTGGGGCAAGCTCGTGGGGCTTCTCGCCGCGGCATCGATCCGCCGGGCGAACGATCTCTCCCAGCCCGACCCGGAGCCGGAGGACGTAACGCTTGAAATGCCGCCGCAGCGCGCGGCGAAGCATTATGCCGCGCAGATGCCGAGTCTGCGCCTGCGCTTCTTTGCGGCGGCGGCAGTCTGCGTGCTGCTCGCGTGGATCACTCTTTCGTATGACTTCGGCCTGCCGCTGCCCGGAAGCCTCGGCACGAACGCGAGAGCAACGTCGCTCGTGTGTCTTATCGGGATGCTCTCGGTGATGCTCATCGGACTGGACGTTGTAACGGCGGGCGTCATGGGTCTCATCCGCGGCCGCGCCGGGGCGGAATCCATGATCGTTCTCGCCGCGATCGCGGCGGCGGCGGACGTGATCTATATCGCCGCGAGCGGCGACGGCTCGCACGGCGTCACCTTCGCGGTGATCCCCGCGGCGGCGGTCATGTTCGCGCTGCGCGGCGCGTGGTACAGCTGCCGGGCGTACGCCGATTCCTTCCTTGCCCTGCATCACGCCAAGGACGCCTATGCCGTCACCTCCGAGGTGCTGCCGGGGAAGAAGGAGCGCATCCTCATCAAGTCTCGCCGCTCGTCGGACGGTCTTGTCCGCCGCAGCGAGGAGCCGAGCGGCGCGGAAGCGCTCGCCATGGCGGCGTTTGTGCCGATGGCTGTCGGCTCGCTCGCGCTGGCGCTGGCGCTCTCGCTCGGCGCGCAGGATATGAAGGCGTTTTTCCATCTCTTCTCGCTTATGACGGCGCTTTGCGCTTCCTTCAACTGGACGCTCTCGTTCCCGATCCTCTTCTCCCGCACGGCGCGCCATCTCATGATGCGCGGCAGCGCTCTGGCCGGATGGTCCGGCGCACGCGATGTCGGCCGGTCGCGCCGGCTCGTGCTCACCGATACCGACATTTTCCCCGAGGACGCCATCGAGATCACGGGCGTGCGCTTTATGGACAAGAGCCGCGCCGCGCAGGTGCTCGGCATCACCGGCAGCATGCTCGATGCGGCAGGGACGGGTCTTGCCGCGCCCTTTGCCGAGCTGATGCGCCGGAAAAACGCCGCCATGCAGACCGTGGAGGATTTCTCCGTCGGCGAGGGCGGCGCGAAGGGCATGGTGCAGGGCGAGGAGGTCCGCATCGGCACGCTCGCGTATATGCATCTGAGCGGCGTGAAGATCCCCGACAAGATCAAGGAGGAAAACGCGCTCTATACCGCCGTATCCGGCGAGCTGGCGGCGGTGTTCCCGCTGCGCTACCGCCCGATGGCGAGCGTGCAGCGCGCCCTGGCCGCTCTGCGCCGCGAGCATCGCAAGCCGATCTTCGCCGTGCGCGACTTTAATCTTGACCCTCTTCTTCTGCAGAAAACGTTCGGCGTATCCGCCGAGGGCTTCCAGTTCCCGTCCTCCGCCGAGCGGTACCGCATTTCCGGCATCCCCGCCTCGGCGGGCAGCCCTGCCGCCGGTATGATGGCGCAGGACGGTCTCGACACGCTCGTGGACTTTGCCGAATGCGGCACGAAGCTCCATTCCTATGGCCGCGCGTGCGCGTGGTGCTGCGTCATCTGCGCCGCGCTCGGCGCGATCCTTGCGGTGGTCCCGGCATGGCAGGGACTGTGGACGGCGATCGGCGCGGGGCGTGTGCTGCTCTATATGCTCGCGTGGATCATCGTGCCGCTGGCGCTGCGGACGCTGCTGCAAAAATAATTATTGCCAAAAAAACTGTCATAGTGTATAATTTATCCTCGTGGCGCTCCCCTGTTTTTTCGGAAGAATGACAAGGCCGATTCACAGGACAATGAATTAAAGTTTTTTAAGATAATTATAAGGAGAGGACAACCCATGAGCTACACAACCAAGGACATCCGCAATGTCTGCCTGCTCGGTCACGGCGGCAGCGGCAAGACCACCCTTACCGAGAACATGCTCTACCTGACCGGTGCCATCGACCGTCAGGGCAAGGTCAACGACGGCAACACCGTCTGCGACTATGACGCGGAAGAGATCAAGCGTCAGGTAACGATCTCCGCGGCTATTGCTCCCATTTCCTTCGGCGGCAAGAAGATCAACGTGATCGACTGCCCGGGCTTCCAGGACTTCGCCGGTGAAGTCGCCGCCGCGCTGCGCGCGGTCGAGGCGGGCATCATCTTCTGCACCGCGAAGGACGGCCTTTCCGTCGGCGCGGAGCGCAACTGGAAGCTGCTCAAGGCCGCCGGCAAGCCGGTCGCCTTCTACGTCTCCAAGCTCGATGAGGAGCACGGTGATTACTTCGGCGTGCTCGAAGCGCTGCAGGCCAAGTACGGCAGCATCGTCTGCCCCGTGACGATCCCCGCCTCCGACGGTACCGGCGTCATCGATCTCGTGCACAACATCGCGTATGAGACCAACGGCAACAAGACCGCGAAGGTCGCCGTCCCCGCCGCCGACGCCGGCAAGGCCGAGGAGCTGCGCGAGGCTCTTATGGAGACCGCCGCGGGCGCTACCGAGGAGCTCATGGAGAAGTATTTCGAGGAAATGACCCTCTCCGAGGAAGAGCTTGTCACCGGCATCAAGGCCGGTCTGAAGGACCGCAGCGTCGTTCCCGTGTTCTGCGGCGTCGGTACGACCGGCGTCGGCACGCAGGCTCTGCTGCAGGCCATTCTGGACTATGTCCCCGCGCCCGACGAGGTCGAGGGCATCGATCCCAACGGCCCGACCGCCGGTCTCGTGTTCAAGACCGTGTCCGACCAGTTCGGCAAGTACAACTTCATCAAGCTCGTCAGCGGCAAGCTGACCGCCGATATGTCTCTGCGCAATTCGCGCACCGGCAACACCGATAAGCTCGGCCGTCTGTACACCATGTGCGGCAAGAAGACCACCGAGGTCAAGGACGCCTGCTGCGGCGACATCGTCGCCATCGGCAAGATGGACTGGAAGACCGGCGACACCGTGTGCGACCCGAAGGCCGAGATCGAGCTTCCCGCCATCGAGATCGCGGAGCCCTGCTACTCCATGTGCATCTCCCCCAAGACGAAGGGCCAGGACGACAAGATCGCCAACGGTCTCGCCCGTCTGAACGAGGAGGACATCTCCTTCACGGTCGTCAACAACGCCGAGACCCACCAGATGGTCCTCTCCGGCGCCGGCGATATCCAGCTCGACGTCCTCTGCGCCAAGCTGAAGAGCCGCTTCGGTGTCGAGAGCGAGCTCAAGCCCGCCCGCGTGCCTTACCGCGAGAAGATCAAGGCGAAGGTCGAAGCCCACGGCCGCCACAAGAAGCAGACCGGCGGCAGCGGTCAGTTCGGCGATGTCTGGATCCGCTTCGAGCCCCAGGAGGAGTCTGAGGAAATGATCTTCGCCGAGGAAGTTTTCGGCGGCAGCGTTCCCAAAAACTTCTTCCCCGCGGTCGAAAAGGGCCTGCGCGACGCCGTGCAGAAGGGTGTCCTCGCCGGCTACCCGCTCGTCAACCTCAAGGCCACGCTGTACGACGGCTCCTACCACCCCGTTGACTCCAACGAAATGGCGTTCAAGACGGCGGCACAGCTTGCCTACAAGGACGGCATCCCCCGCGCGAAGCCGACCATTCTCGAGCCCATCGGCCTGCTGAAGGTCACCATTCCCGACGCGAACCTCGGCGATATCATGTCCGATATCTCCTCCAAGCGCCGCGGCACGGTGCTCGGCATGACCGCCGAGGACGGCATGCAGATCGTTGAGGCCGAAGTCCCCATGGCCGAGATGAGCTCCTACACGATCGACCTGCGCTCTATGACGCAGGGCCGCGGCTCCTTCACCTGCAAGTTCGTGCGCTACGAAGAGGCCCCCGGCAACGTCCAGCAGAAGGTCATCGAGGAAGCCAAGGCCCTCGCCGACGCCGAGTAATTCCCCAATCGAATACCAAAAGAGGCGGCTCTCGGAGCCGCCTCTTTCGTATGCAATAAAAACCTCGCAGAGAGAGGTTAATATCAAAGGGGAGTCCCGCTGCGCGGGATTCCCCTTTTAAGGGCGTTAGCCCTTCATATCCATGAGCTTCTGCTTGAGTTCGCCCTCGATGCGGCCAAGCTCTTCCTCGGCCTGGGCGCGGCGGGTGCGGCCGTCGTCCTGGATCTGGCGGACTTCCTCAAGCGTGGCGATGAGGTGCTCGTTCGTCTTCTTGAGCGTTTCCAGATCAACGATGCCGCGCTCGGACTCCTTCGCGACCTCGACCGAGCCGGTGTGCAGCGCCTCGGCGTTGCTCAGCAGGAGCCGGTTCGTCACATCGGAAACGGCGCGGGAGGCTTCCATCGCCTGCTTGGAGTGGTACATGCTCAGCCCCAGCACCATCTGGCTCTTCCAGAGGGGGATGGTGTTCACGATGGCGGTCTGGATCTTCTCGGTCATGAGAAGGTCGTTATTCTGGATCATGCGGATCTGCGGGGACATCTGCAGGGAGATCGTGCGGGTCAGCTCCAGATCGTGCAGCTTCTTCTCAAAGCGGCCGATGAGGTTCGTGAAATCGTTCACGGCCTGCGCGTCCTCGGGCAGACCGGACTTCTCCGCCTTCGCGCGCAGCTCGGCGAGATCCTTTTCGCGCAGCTCCTGCACGCGGAGCTTGCCCGCGATGATGTACATCGTGAGCTCCTTGAAATACGCCTGATTGAGCTCGAACATGCGGTCGAGCGAGGCGATGTCCTTCGCGAGGACGACCTGGTGGTTCTGCAGCTGCTGGGTGATCTTGTCCACGTTGATCTCGGCCTTGTCGAACTTCGCCTTCGTCTCCTCCATGGAGCGGGAGGCCTTTTTGAAGAGACCGCGGAGACCCTTCTTCTGCTCGGCTTCGTCGTAGTCAAGATCCTTCAGCTCCACGACGAGGCTCGTGAGCATGTCGCCGACCTCGCCCATGTCCTTCGTGCGTACCTTGCCGAGCGCGGCGCCGGAGAAATCGGCAATGTTCTTCTGCGCGGCGGCGCCGTAGGAAAGAACAAGATTCGTATCGGTCACGTCGATCTGCTTGGCAAACTCGCGCACGGCGGCCTGCTCCTCGGGGGAGAGACGGTCAATGTCGAGCTTTTCCGGCTCAACGGCGGGCTTTTCCTCTTCAACAACGAGCTGCGGAGCGGCGGGGGCTTCCTGCGCGGCGGCCTGCGTGGGATTGAGCGTCAGGGAAGGAACGTAAGTTTTTTCATCCATGGGAGGTGCTTCCTTTCATCGTTTGTTCGGAGCTTGTATCGGATGCGGGAGCGGGCGCGGCCTCGGCTGCGCTCTGCTGCTGTTCGTACTGCTTCATGAAATCCTTGATATCGAGATACCCCTTGCCGCCAAGCCCTTCGCGGGCGAGCATGGTGTTCATGGTGTCGATGTCCATCTGGATATCGGCGGCCTGATTGGCAAAGAGCGCGTCGAGCTGCTTTTTGTAGGCCGCGATCGTCGTATCGAGCATTTCCTCAATGCGCTGCATCGAGCCGGTGATGTTCTCTCCGCCGAACTCCTGCGCGCTCATGCGGTCGTAGGCGTTGAGCAGGCGGATCGTAGTGGGGAGATAGAAATCGAGAAACTTCCGGATCTGCGGCACATCGGCGGGATCGTCGATAGCGTCGCGGATGATCTTGTCGGAAACGCTCATCAGCTCGTTGATCCGGCTGCGGATCTCCGGGTTGGGGATGGAGGCGTACAGCCGTCCCATCTCCTTGAGCGCCGTGCGGCCCTCCTGAATGACGGCCTGCACCTCGGGCGAGTAGGGGCTCGGCTCGTCGGCGTGCGCTTCCTGCGCGGCGGGCTTTTCGGGTTCGGGCGTTACTTCCGTGTACTGCACGGGGATCGCTGCCTGCTCGTCCTTCCTCTTTTCCGCCTTACGGCGCAGCGCGTTGGCCGCCCACACGGACGCCATAATGGCGAGACCGGCGGCGATCAGCCCGCCGGACAGCCGGAGGACCGGAAGAATGAACGCAAAAAATACCCATATAAGAACGATCGTGCCGACCGGCCCGATGCCGCGGCGACGCTTTCTCCGCATAAAACCGCCTCCTTCGAGAATCACATTACATTCTACATGGATTCGCCTTTTCCGTCAAGCACAGTTGTATATCTGTTCACTTGAATTATGAGGTGGTTTGGTATATAATACAAATTGGCTCTGTAGGCGCACAGCCGGGAGACACCGGACGGCCGGTGTCCCCCGTATCGAAAAAGACAGTGCTCGAGCCTCTGCCCGCAACCATACTTATGCCGGGGGACGACCCCGCGACACATACCGGAGGAATACCGCCATGCTGAAGATCGCCCCGTCCATCCTGTCCGCCGATTTCGCCCGTCTGGGCGAGGAAATCGAATCCGTCCGGCAAGGCGGCGCGGACTGGATCCACTATGACGTGATGGACGGCGTCTTTGTCCCGAACATCTCCATCGGCCTTCCCGTGCTCGCCTCGGTGCGGAAGGCGACCGATATGTTCCTCGATGTCCACCTTATGATCGAAAAGCCCGTGCGCTACGCCAGACGCTTCTGCGAGGCGGGGGCCGATCTTGTAACGGTACACGCGGAAGCCGACACGCCGGAGAATATCACGGCGGCCATTGCCGAGATCAAGGCCGCAGGGAAAATGGCGGCCGTGGCGCTCAAGCCCGCAACGGCGGCGGAGGCGGTGCTCCCGTGGCTCGATACGCTCGACATGGTGCTCGTGATGACGGTCGAACCGGGCTTCGGCGGGCAGAAGTTCATGGCGGATATGCTGCCGAAGATCGAAACGATCCGCGCCTGGATCACGGAGCGCGGCCTTTCCTGCGCGCTCGAGTGCGACGGCGGCATCGACGCGAACACCGCGCCGCTCGTGAAGGCGGCGGGGTGCGATGTGCTCGTGGCGGGCAGCGCCGTTTTCGGCAGGGCGGACCGCGCCGCGGCCGTCTCTTCGATCCGAAGCGTCGATTGACAAGGGCCCACACGTCGGACAGCCAGCCTTTTCGGTGCTTTTTGCCCTTTTGTCCTTGGCGGGCGACAGCCCGCCTGCGTCCAAAAGAACAAAAATCCCTCGAAAATCCAAGGCTGTCCGATGCGAAGCAGTTCTGCCGGAGCAGAAATGCTCGCAGACAAGGAAAAGACCGCAGAGAATACTTTGTGTATTCTCAAGGGCTTTGACGCCGTATGAGGGCATTTCCGCCCGGCAGAACCGCGTGTGCTCTTGTTAATCGACGCTATCAATCCAAATGAAAACTCTCTCGTCAGTTCTTTCAGTAACAACACCTCCGTTTGCTATTGCCACAGCTTGAGATGCTATGTTATCTAAAAGAATGGTTACTAACACTTTATCTATTCCCATTTCTTTCGCTTCATTAAGCAATAATCTCAGCAGTTCTTTTCCATATCCTTTTCCACGAAACGCTGGTGCAATTCCGTACCCGATATTTCCTCCTGCTTTTCTCAGTGCCTCAGTCAAAAAATGTCTGACAGAACCAAATCCAACCGGAATACCATCAGCATATAGCCAAAAAGTTGTAGAAGGCACTTTCCAACCATCTACAATCCCTTCTTGCTCAGAATCCCTCTGTTTTACAATCAGCCATTCTTTATACTCATCAAATGTTAATCCGTTGGCTTTGTTAATTAATCCATTTTCTTCAGCAGGGATCTCTTGCAGCATTGTGTAAATATCTAAGCCATCATCAACTGACAATCTTTTTAATTCCAACATTATTTTCAATTCTCCTTAATCAAATAAACTCAAGTTTATCAGTCTGTTTAATCATATCATATGGCTTCAATGTACGGCAAGAACAATCCCGGCAGACATTACTGCCGGGACTGATGCTGTTTTATGGACATCTACATTTTCTCCGGCGGCTTTTGCGCTTTTTTTGGGAAAAACTGCTATAGGGGCGTTTGGGGGCGTCTGATGCACGGAAAGAGATCTCTGAGTAAGGAAAAAAGCCTGTAATCCTTGAGATTACAGGCTTTTTTGGAGCTGGCAATGTGACTCGAACACACGACCTGCTGATTACGAATCAGCTGCTCTACCGACTGAGCTATGCCAGCAGCTTCTGCCGATTTCTTGGCAGCTTGTGTATTTTATCACGTCGCGCTGCCGTTGTCAACAGAAATTGCCGGTATTTTGCGCCAGATCTGCGGCTTTTTCGCTTTTCCTCCGGTAAACTGTCCCGCTGGTGCGGGCGGAGCAGAGCCCCGCCCCTACAGGGGATAAAAGCGGTCAAGCTCCCATTTTTTCGGATTGTTGTCGATGTACTGCCATACGTCCCGAAAATCATCTTCATTTCGTACTACATGATCGTAAAATGATCGCTGCCATACCACGTTTCCCGGCGTATGCATTTCTGTATTAACCAATTTGGTCGTGGCGGATTTCCACGAGCATAGGATATCAGATATTGTAGGGGCGGGGCTCTGCTCCGCCCGATAAAGAGAGAGCAGCATATGAACGTGATTCGGCATGATCACATGACGTTCAATTTTTATGGGATAACGTTCCTGCAGAAGCAAAAGCTGCGTTTCACAAATGCGCCCGACAGCTGAAAGAATGGTACATCCTTCGTGGATGGTTGAAAGGATTTGCCGCCGGCTTTTGGTGCATACCGTCAGAAAATAAGTGCCGGGCAGGGAATAGTCAAACTCACGCAGCCGCATATCACGGCGCTTTTTTGCGTTCACTCGGTGGCCTTGACGCTCACCATGGCGTCAAAATCGAGCCCGAGCTCGCCGCCGACGGTGCGAAGCTCCGCGAGCGTGGAGTCGTTGACGGGGATGCCGTTTTTGAGCTTTTCATTGCGGGAATCGACCTCCATCTCGCCGGAGGTGTAAATGCGGGTGCGGCCTTCGGCCTTGGCGCTGTCGCGCAGCTCCTGCAGAAGCGTCGAAAGGCTCTCGCGCATCGCGGCCTTGTCGCCGAACATGCCGTAATCGAGCGCGAAGAAGCTCTGCGACGTGTCACCGAGGCCGTTCTTGCTCACATGGTTGGACGTAGCGCCGCCGGCGATGATCGAGGAGAGGATTTCTACAATCAGCGCGAGACCGTAGCCCTTGTGCGAGCCGGTCGCGGGGCTGGAGCCGCCGAGCGGGAGAATGCCGCCGCCCGCCTTGGAGTTGATGTTGTCGATGACGCGCTTGGCGTCGGAGGTGTCCTTACCGTTTTCATCGACGGCCCAGCCAAGCGGCATGGGCTTGCCCTGCTTGGCATAGACCTCCAGCTTGCCGCGCGGCACGACCGTGGTCGTCACGTCGTACAGCATGGGAATGGGATCGGCGGGCATGGCAAAGGCGATGGGGTTTGTGCCGAGCATGACCTCGCGGCCGAACGTCGGCACGCAGATGGCCTGCGTATTCGTAAAGCACATGCCGAGCATGTCCTCACGCTCGGCCATCATGGCATAATAGCCGCCGACGCCGAAGTGGTTGGAGTTGCGCACGACCGCCGCGCCGAAACCGTACTGCTTCGCCTTGGCAATGGCGCGCTCCATCGCGTCCACGGCGGCGATCTGGCCCATGGCGCTGTGCGCGTCGAGCACAACGGAGAGCGGCGTTTCATGCACGACCTCCGGCACGGCGTCCGGGCGGATCACGCCGCTTTTCACACCGCGGTGGTAGCGGATCAGACGCTGCACGCCGTGGGATTCCAGTCCCTGCAGATCGGCGGTGAGCAGAATGTCGGCAATATCGCGGCTCTGTTTTTCGTTGAATCCATATTTGCCCATAACGGCTTCGCAGTAAGCGCGAAGCTCCTTTTCCGGCAGACGATAGTACGCCATATGTCTCTTTCCTTTCTTTTCTTTATCGAACTGAATCAAACCTTTTCGACCGATTATACCATATTCGGACAAAGGAAAAAAGCCTTTTCCGGCGGAAAAAGACCGCACACGGTATTCTGCAAAAAGACATTGGAAAATCTCCGGGCAGGACGTATAATTGTGGCAGAACGTTGAGCGGGAGGAACGGACGATGGATAAATACGAGGTGCTGAAGCACTGCTTCGGCCACAGCCGTTTCCGGCAGGGGCAGGAGGAGCTCATCGATGCCGTTTTGTCCGGCCGGGATGCGCTCGGCATCATGCCGACCGGCGGGGGGAAATCCCTGTGCTACCAGATCCCCGCGCTGCTTCTCGGCGGCATTACGATCGTCATATCGCCGCTGATCTCCCTGATGAAGGATCAGGTGGCGGCGCTCAAAAACGCGGGGATCAGCGCCGCGTACATCAACAGCTCGCTTACCGCCGAGCAGCTGCGTCTTGTGTACCGCCGCGCGCGGGAGGGCGCGTACAAGCTGCTGTATGTCGCGCCGGAACGGCTGGAAACGGAGGGCTTCGCCGCACTCATGCAGGCGGTGACGGTCTCGCTTGTGGCCGTGGACGAGGCGCACTGCATCTCCCAATGGGGGCAGGACTTCCGTCCAAGCTACCGGAGCATACCGGACTTTGTTGCCTCGCTGCCGCAGCGCCCGCCGGTAACGGCGCTCACCGCGACCGCCACGGCGGAGGTGCAGCAGGACATTGTCCGTCTGCTTGAACTGCATGACCCCGTCCGCTGCGTCACGGGTTTCGACCGCCCGAACCTCTTCTTTGACGTGCAGCGCCCGAAAAACAAAATGTCCGCGCTGCTCGATCTTCTGCGGACGCGGCGGGACAAGACAGGCATCGTTTACTGCGCCACGCGCGCCGCCGCCGAGCGCGTTTGCCGGACGCTGTGCAGCCGCGGCGTCGCCGCGGTCTGTTATCACGCCGGAATGGAGGACGGCGAGCGCCGCGCAAGCCAGGACGATTTTCAGTTCGACCGGAAAAATGTGATCGTTGCGACGAATGCCTTCGGCATGGGTATCGATAAATCCAACGTGAATTTCGTGATCCACTACAACATGCCGAAAAGCCTCGAAGCGTATTATCAGGAGGCGGGGCGCGCCGGACGCGACGGCGAGGCTGCAGACTGCATTTTGCTCTACTCCGCGGGCGATGTGGAGACGGCGAAATTCCTCATTCAGAGCGGCGGGGAGGAGCTTGGCGACGCAGAGCGGGAAGAGCTGCGCCGCCGCGACTATGAGCGGCTGAAGATCATGACCGGCTACTGCAAAACGACGCGCTGCCTGCGGGGGTACATTCTCGACTATTTCGGGCAGCCGCACGCCGAGGAATGCGGAAACTGCGGAAACTGCCGGAGAACGTACCGGCTTGAGGACATCACGATACCGGCGCAGATGATCCTCTCGTGCGTTGTGCGCGTGCGCGAAACGCTCGGATACTATGTCGGAAAAACGCTGATCGTCCAGACGCTGCGCGGCAGCCGCGACCGGCGTCTTCTGCAGCTCGGGCTGGACAGCCTCTCAACGTATGGTCTGATGCAGAAGCTCTCCGCGGAAAAGGTGCTCGCCATGCTGGACCGGCTGGAAGAAGCGGGGTATCTGCGCACGAACGCGCAGCACTTCACGCTGGAACCGACAGCAGCCGCTAACGGCGTGCTGTTCGGCGGCGAGAAGATCGCCATGCCGGTACACCTTGAGACGGCGGCGCAGAGCGGAGAGAAAAAGCGCCGCCGGAAGAGCGCAGCGGCATCCGCCCCGACGACCGGCACGGACGATCTCTTCGCGGCGCTCAAGGCGGAACGCACGCGCCTCGCCGCGGCAGAGGGCGTGCCTGCCTATGTTGTATTCTCCAACGCGACGCTCGCGGACATGGCGGCGAAAGCCCCGCACACGATGGAGGATTTTCTGGAGGTCTCCGGCGTCGGCGAGATAAAAGCCGCGCGCTACGGCGAAGCGTTCCTGAAAGCCATCGCCGCATACGAAGAAGCGGACGAAGTCTGAAAAAAAGGAAAGCCCTCCGGCATCCGTCCGGCTTTATAAAGCGGACGGATGTTTAAGACTTTTGGCAATTCATAAATCCAAAAGCTCAATATCGTGCGTCAGCACATCGGTATATTGCAGTGCATGGCGCTTCGGCGGCCCGGACGAGACTTCCTCCACCTGAAAGATGTGCCGGTAGACGCCCGTGATCTTCACCGGAACATTGTTCAAATGCAGCCTTGGCTGCCGGAGGGAAACATTGATGCGAATGTTTGGATCGCTCAGGTAACGCTCCGAAATGCGCTGCCGAATCTGTTGAAGCTCATAAATATCATTCATCATACCCACGCTTTCTATCACAAACCCGCCTGATAAAAGTCAGGCGGGTTTGGCGTTAGTTGAAGTATTCGCTTACATCAACTGTGTCGTTATACTGCTTGCGGACGCGAACCAGCACAGAGCCGTCGGCTTGCTCCGTTTCCTCGACGATCCGGTACCGGGTGCGGTTTCTGTCCATCGTCGCCTTGTAGTGGTTCACTTCGCTGCGGTTGATCTTGAGCTGCTGCTCACGGGTCAGACCGCAATCAGGCTTCTGGGAAAACACCAGCGTTTGCAGGATGCACGCTGCCTTTACACGCTTCATTGATTTCACCTCCCTCTGCCTCCGCCCGGTCAGAACGGATGCTCTTTTTCAGAGAGATGATCAGTGAACAAACAGCCTGTGCACGTCAGTCTGCCGCCAACGCCCACCGCACCGGATGCACTCCCGTGATACCTTGAGTATATTTAGATTTTAACGAGTTTCAAAACGAATTTCAAACGTTTTTTCTGGAAAGTTTTCAATACAGCTCCGCGATGATGTCCACGCACTTGTCAATCCCCAGCACGCCGCTGTCCAGCGTCAGGTGATAATTTTGAGCGTGTCCCCACTTCATATTGGTGTAGAAGCGGTGGTAGGCAGACCGGCGTTTATCCTTATCCCTCAGACGCTCCTCCGGGGACTGCTCCCGCTCGCCGTAGACCTCCACGATGCGCTTGGCACGGAACGCCATGTCCGCATGGATAAAGACCTTCAGGCAGTCCGCCGTGTCCTGCAAAATGTAGTCCGCGCAGCGGCCAACGATAACGCACGGACCCTTTTGAGCAAGAGCAGTGATCGTATTGCACTGATGCTCCCAGAGAATGTCCTCGTTGGTGGGGCCGAACATCCGGTTGGAAAAGGCCGAGGACAGGAAGCTGCCGGGAGCGTACTCGCCCGCCTCCTTCACATAGTCCGGCGCGAAGCCGGTCTCCTTCGCCATTTCCTGAATGATCTCCGCGTCATAGCAGGGGATGCCCAGCTTTTCCGCTACCTTTTTGCCGATGGTGCGTCCGCCGCTGCCAAACTCGCGGCTGATGGTGATAACTCTGTTTTTCATGCGTTCTGCACTCCTTCCACATTCAGTTCCCGATAGGTTTTCATGATGATAATCGCCGAGATGATAAAGGTCAGAATATCCGACACCGGCATGGAATACAGCACGCCGTCCAGACCGAAGAATACCGGCAGCAGCAGGGCAAAGCCCACACCGAACACCACCTCACGGAACATGGACA
>ERZ827490.533-NODE-533-length-59740-cov-9.074005_pt1 | contig 59740 bp, 50 predicted proteins | sample MGYA00519770_ERZ827490 | MGnify/ENA primary metagenome ERZ827490 (study PRJEB31778, sample SAMEA3449324) | human gut metagenome | biome: human gut; feature: human-associated habitat; material: faeces | place: United Kingdom | collected 2010/2012 ...
ATCGTCGGAAGGCGGATTCGTTTAGATAGGAGTGTATCCTGCGGAATGCGGACGGGAAACGGAGCGAGCCGGTAGGACGGAGGCTATTCCAGCTTTTTCCGATATACCTCGTCGAGCGTCTGTCCGCTTTTGTCTTTCCATTCGTTCCAGCCGTTCGTATGTCTGCCCAGACAGATGCTTGCTGCCATGCTCGGGCTGTTGAAAGTGTAGTCTGTTTCCAGAACGATGTTTCCGTCCTGCGGGGCCGTATATTTCTTGATGAAATCATCCCGTTTTTCTTTCATTTTGAATAACGGTGCGCTTCCTTTTGCCAATGTGCTGCCTTTCAGTACGGTAAATCCGTTTTCGTCGTAAAATCCCCTGATGTTTGCCCCTTTGCTTTTACTGAAAAATATATGGCGGTCCCTGGGATCGATCACGTCGAATATGGGACAACCGATGAATGATGTCAGTAATCGGATATCGTCGAAAAATTCATTCATGGAATCTTTCTGATGCTCCGGCAGATTCGGCTCTTTCGGGATTTGTTTGTTGTCGCACAGGTCAAAGCGTTTGGCCTTGTTTGCGGTTTTTACGGCCAGATATTCCAGATACTGGACATCGGCTTTTGTCATGGCGCCGTCCTTGGAGATGAAAACCAGCGTTTTTTGCCAGAAAGCCTTGTTGTATTCGTGGTTCTTGATGCGCTCCCGGAAATTCTCCGTTTCTCCCAGATACGCTTTGGAGGTGATTCCGTCGTCTTCGCCCAAGAGTATGTAAAATGCGGGACTGTGCAACTCCTCCCTTTCGTTGATTATCGAGAGGGCAGCCCGTGGAATGACCAGCATTTTGCATATTTTATTGCTTATGAAAACGGATTGTGTTCCTTGCGGATTTCCGTCTATCAGATAGGTGGTAATCGTCTTGCCCATATTGATTCGTATATCGGAGACATCAAAAATAGCGATAATTCTCCGAATTCCGCCGTTATATCCGGCTACTTTTTCTTCACTCGAAATTTTTATGCCTTTTATATGATTCTGTACCAGCCCGTTGTTGTGGATTATAAGGCGAAGTTTCGGCCGGGATCGCTTGCGGCGGTCATTTCACGATGCACCATTGTATTCTCGTTGATTATCAATAGTTTATGTCTTAAAAGGTAGACTACTCAAAAATTTACTTGTTTTTTTGCGAAAAATCGAAGATTTAACGTTTTTTTTCATCGACTCCCTCCGAACAGAGGGAAAAAGGCAAAAACAGTCCTTTTGAGCCCCGACTGCTCTCGTCTGCAAAGATAGGGCATGTCGGGGTTTATTTCGCCAAAACGGGCTGTAAAATCGAGGATGTATTCACAAATATTTTCGGGTTCCAATTGTGGGGATATTGCGTCTGGTTGAAGAGGTATTTTGCTCGGCCTTAATAGCACCAGGAGCATATATAATTTTGCAGCCAAAAGAAAAAATGTCTGGAACCATTTAGCCATGGCGCAGCCATCTCTTTTCTTCCCTTATTTTGACTTTACTTTAATGAACGTATATATGAATACGGGGATAAAGTAAAGTTGATGATTTCATAGAAAAGTGTAGTTCTTAAGCCTCAATTTTGATGGAAAAGTGTATAACATGAGTCTGATTCGTTGGAAAAAGTGTGACGAATTCGATTTATTCGCTTGAAAAAATGTAGAACCACTTAAATACCATATCTTCTATTCCTAAAAATTTTACCTATAACATCATCATTAAATAGGTTAAAAGTAGTACATTTACATATTATATGATATGTTGAATATGGCGAAGAATACAATGGGCACCAAGTTGCCAAAAAAACTGGAGCAGAAGATGCAGATAGTGGGTGAGCAAATCAAACTGGCTAGACTGCGCAGGAATCTCAGCATGGCTCAGGTTGCCGAACGTGCAACCTGCTCGCCGCTTACGGTTGGCCGGATTGAAAAGGGGGCACCGACAGTAGCTATCGGTATTTATCTCAGAGTTCTATATGCGCTTCAATTGGATGATGATATACTTCTTCTTGCCAAAGAAGATGCAATGGGAAAGGCTTTACAGGATTTAAGTTTGAAAAAGCGAGAGAGAGCCTCTAAAAAAGAATAAACCATGAAACGACTATATGTGTTTGCTGATTTTGATTGGCTGAAAGCACCAAGGCTGATTGGAGAGCTGAGCTATGAATCACTTCGTGGCTCGGACAGTTATGGATTCTGCTATAGTGATGACTGGCTAAGGGACTATGGTAATTTGTTTCTTAGTGATGACTTGAATAACTATCCAGGGCAGCAATATACAGCTCCAGGCAAGGATATTTTCGGATGTTTTTCTGATGCCCTCCCAGACAGATGGGGCCGCACATTGATCAATCGCAGTGAACAGATTCTGGCGAAAGAAGAGAAGCGTCCTGTTCGCCATCTTTCATCCTTTGACTATCTTGTCGGAATCGAAGACTACTCCCGCATGGGTGGCCTCCGTTTTTAGAAATTATTGGAGTGAGGAATATTCGGTTGAAATTATACAAGAAATGAATTTAATTTATCTTTACTAAGTAATATATATTTTATAGATTTGAAACAGAAAAGAGAATTTTTTAAGGCAGTGACAAAAGAATACTTAATAAATAATTAACAATAAATTATAGTCGTACTTGCATTTCTAAATAGTGTAATAAATGAAAATTTTTTCACATGAAATATAGTATACTACACATATCGGATATACACAAAGGACAAGATGTTGAATATGGTCCTCTATTCCAATCTATGAGAAGAGATTACGAGTGTTATACTAATCAAGAAGGACTTTTGCCACCTTCTTTTGTGGTTGTAAGTGGGGATCTTATTCAAGGTGCTTACAATGATGATGAAATTCGCCAACAATATGATAATGTTTCTTTATTTCTATCTGAAATTTGTGATTTTTTTCTAAATGGTGATAGAAAGAAACTTATTATAGTTCCTGGAAACCATGATGTTAACAGAAATGTAACTAAGGCAAGTATGATACCGTCTACTAGAGATTATGACTCATGCTTGAATTCATTTTTTTCAGGAGCGGCAGACATTCGGTGGAATTGGAAGGAACATAAATTTTATGAAGTTATAAATCGTACAATCTATAATAATCGGTTTGATCTATTTATAGAATTTTATAATAAATTCTATGATGGAATTAGATCATATCCCAATAATCCTGAAGAAACTGCATATGTTGTTATACACGACGATTTTGATATATGCTTCTCTTGCTTCAACAGTTGTCATCATTTAGACCATCTTTGCGATACAGGAAGTATAACTGAAGAGGCCTTAAATTCTGTGTGCAAAGATTTAACAGATTGCTATAATGCAGGATTCTTAAATATTGCTGTATGGCATCATCATTTTTATGGCAGTCCTTTGGAAACAAATTATATAGATCGCTCATTTTTGACTAATTTGCTTAGTTGTAATATCCAAATAGGATTATATGGGCATCAACATTATACACAAGTTGCAGAAGAATATTCCGATTTGCTTTTACAACGGGATGAGATAGCACAAAAATTATTATTAATTAGTTCGGGAACATTATTTGGAGGGCCTAAAGTTCTTCCACCAAATTCTCATAGACAATATAATATAATAGAAATAGAAAAAGGGAATGGATATGCTGCTATTGATATAAGTATACGTGAAGATTTTAATCCTAATCCTAATAATAAAATCCCTCAATGGCGTATGAAACCTCTTTCCAATTCTACCAATAAAATACATTATGTTGTTAAACTTAGAGAACTTTCAAATAATGATATGTTATTAAATATAGATAGAAAATGTAGGATAAACAAAGATTTTTATCAAGCGTGTGAGAATGTTAAATTATTACAACAGAGTACAGGTGAAGATTTTTCATTGATCTTTAAGTCGTACTTAAAAGAGGTAAAAGACTATAACTATATATTTAAGAATATACGAAAAATTACAGCTGTTGAAGATGCCGTCTTGAAAATAACAGCTGCAATTGAGACAAAGAATCCTGATTATATCCGAGAGGTTATCAATGATGATGATATTAAAAAGTTAAATGACTCAAATGTAAATTATCTTCTTTCTACATTAAAAATGTAATGAATATGAGTGATACGATGTATGTTTCTATGGAGTTTGATGCTAAGCAAATGATTAGATTACTTGGCAATGATTTATATGATTCTCCTTTGGCTATGTTGAGAGAAAATGTTCAGAATGCATATGATGCAATTCTAGAGAGGAAATTGGTTGATAACGATTTTGTGCCATATATTAAAATAAAAATTACTAATGACCAAGTCGTTATTGAGGATAATGGGATTGGTATGAACAAGGAAATATTGGCTAATAACTATTGGAAAGCAGGTAATAGTGGAAAGAATAATCCACAATCTATAGCTGCAGGTGTAGTTGGTCATTTCGGCATTGGAGCTTTAGCAAATTTTGGAGTTTGTACAAAACTTGATATTCTAACACGCAGATATGGAGAAGACATTGCTTATAAATCAGAAGCTCAAAGAGAAAATATTAATATTAAAAATTCTATACCTATAAGCCCTATACAGGATACATTGATCCCTTATGGTACTTGCGTAACGGTAACTCTTGAGCGGCCAGGTTCAATTGATGTTTTGAGTGCAATTAATTACCTTCGTCAATATATAGAGTATATAGAAATACCTATAACTATTAATGAACAAGAGTTTCCTCAAAAGAAAATAAGTTTTGTTAAGAGAATATCGGCAAAGGAAGTGGTAGATTCTCAAATATCTTATAAGTTGGATGTAGGGTATGGCAATCAATTTCCTATGCAAGTTGATATTTTAGTATATGATATAACAATACAAAATAATCCACTTAAAGGCTATTTGTATCTTAATACACGAGATAAAGGTATTTTAGGTCTTAGAAATGGTTTTGGTCTTGCTGGTATTAATGTTGTATCAATTTACGAATTTGGAGGAGTTGCAAATCTGGATAATCTAATTCCTACTGCAGGCCGTGAAGCTGTAAATCGCGAATCTGCAGCTCTTGTCTCTTCAATAATTCAATCAGTAGAGCGTTCATGGACCACCATTATTTCTGTAGATCCAATTTGTGATAACTATCGTAATTATATGCAATACTTATATTCCCATTTTAATATGGAGCAAGCTACACTTATCAATATAAAGTATGCAAATGAAGATAAATATATTAAACTTGGTGATATAACAAATCAAAATGCATCAGAATTTAGGTATGCTGATGGAGTGGATTCTACTGTGTTGGCAAAATTCAAAAATTCAACAGATAAGGTTTTAACTATATCAGATAGCACCTATAGAAAAAGAATACAGAGAACTTACTTGGAGCGGAGGGGTGTAAAATCAATACCCAATAACATCCAAGTAATCAAAGAGTACGAAAATAAGGATTTAACAGTAGATCAATTCTTTATTATTAATGAATTGCGAAGTATTATTGAAGAAGATTACTATGTTAAGGATTTTGATATACAGTTTGCTGAAATTTCACATATGCTTAATGTATTTGTTACTCATGATTTTAGCAAAGGTAGTTTTCATATATATATATCCCCCAATAATAGTGATATACTGAGACTTATGTCAGTTAGAAGTGATAACTATCGTTTGTTTACTCCGCTAGCAAAAGATTTTGTAAGGGTAATATTATATCAACAGTTTTCATCTTTTATACCGCAAGGAATAAAAGAACGTACGGATTATATATCTCGTGTTATTCATAATACTAAAGATGAATATATTATTCCTTACGAGATGACTGGCTCAATGGATGAGATGATTGGAAAGTTAAGAGCAAACGAAATTACACCAGAGGAATTTGTTAGATTCGCCAAGGCGGAAAGAAACAAACATCAGCAAACAATCAACCAATCACAAGTTGGTGATGTGTCAGAGGTTATCACAAATATTAATAATAATGCATTAAATACATCAACAGATGCTATTAAAAATATAAATAATCAAGATATAATGCCAATGCCATCAATCTTGTGTTTGGATGTAGAAACAAAACTTCGGATTCTTAAGACTGATATTGAAACACCGGTTTTACAGAATAACAAGATGTTTATGGCATTGACGGATAAAATGGTAAATCAGAAAAGAATATTTTTTTCTAATCCACATACGACAAGAATACTTTGGAGTATGCATCGTCTAATTTATATATTTACAGATGTGTTGGGAAAGAATACTCTTTATTATGATCTAGAACTAACGCGTAAAATTCCAGATACTACTGGAGGTAAAAGTATACGTTCGGCTACAATACTAACCAAGGATAAGATATTTGTTCCTATTGTTCCAGAGCTATATTCCTATTTTAATCTTAATGTTGATGAAAAGCTGAAATTTTTTGTTCACTTTGACGAAATTGAGAATTCGTAATGGAATATATGACGATGGATAATAAGAAGATTTAATCATATCATAAATGATAATCATTATTAATAAATCTTCAGTAAAGTACGTATTGTAAAATAGAAAAATAGTCCTGGCTTGGTACGATTCGTTAAGATTTGTCTCCAAGTCGGGACTAATGGTAGCAATAATATCTATTAGGAATAGATTGATTCTAATTTAGCCTAATTCCGTGGAAGAAAAATAAGCATTCGAACAAATGCACCTTACCTTATATATCTCGATGTTTGGCTGTAGCTTTGTTGCTGCGAGAAGCGAAAGTGGAGTCTGTGAATCCAACTTTATAAAAGTTATATAAATATCAAGGTGATAAGGAATCTTTTGTGAAGCTTGCAAAAAAGCTTCTAAAATTAATATTTTTTTTACTTGACATGTTTAAGTTTACAATCTTCAGAATATACGTTTGCATTTGCACTTTTGGGTCAGCAGTTTGCTTCATATCAGCTTTTCTCTAAAGAAATTTGCTGGTCCTCAATAAAATCTATAATTTTGCACCGCCAATTGAATAAAAACATAAAGCTTACAATGTTGCAAAGAAGAATGAACAACTGGAACACCGTATCGGATCGAGGCATAAAATGCCTTGAGAGATTGTCATGTGTCCATACATCGAGCATTGGAGCATTCTATACTTTTGGAGACATTTTCCGACGAACGTTTGATAGAACATCGGGGATACGATGATGCTGGTATCCCGCTGAAACGATAAATGAAAACCGTCGGAGAGTCCTTACCAAACTTTTCGACGGTTTTTGTTTGATGCCTGTTGGTGACGTTCGCACGATGTGCTATTCTCGGTCAATTCCGTCCACGGGCTGAATTGAAACGTATTATTAACCGCGCAGTGATGCGCATGAATGAAAAGATTATGAATTATAAATTTGACGGTAGCAGGGTGTTCTTTACATCCGACACCCACTTCAACCACACCAATATCATCAGGTTCTGCAACAGGCCTTTCAAGGATGTATCGCACATGAATGAAACGATTATTGCCAACTGGAATCGAGTGGTCGGTCCGGAGGATATCGTGTTCCACCTGGGTGATTTCTGTCTGGGTGGTTCTGCCGAATGGGTAAACGTACTGAACAGGCTGAACGGGAAAATATACCTTATTTCCGGTAACCACGACATCAAGAACCTGAGGCAGAATTACACGAAATACTTCGAGCAGATAACGATGCAGATGTATATCGAGGTGGATAAACAGAAGATTTATCTGAATCACTGTCCGTTCCTTTGCTATGGCGGCTCATACGATGACACCTGGCAGCTTTTCGGACACGTGCATACCCGAAGGAACAATACCGGAAAGGATGCTTCTCGGCTAAGTATGCTTCTTCCGACACAATATGATGTCGGAGTGGACAACAACGATTTCACTCCGGTTTCATTTGCGCAGGTGAAGGCAATCATAGGGAAACAGATTGAGCATTCAAAGAAAGGAGAACTGTAAGATGAAGATACAATACATGAGTGATCTGCACATGGAGTTCCAGGAAAACAGCAGATACTTGAAAAATAATGAATTGCCTGTAACCAGATGGGATATGTTTTTGAAGATGAACACCTGATGAACGGATTTGATCCGGCCAGATTTATTGAAATTTAATGGATATACAGAAATGAACGAAAGAAAGATTATAGATAGAAAGTTCTTTGCCGATTTGGCGAAGGAGGTCGGGCTGAATGCCTCGCATTTGGAGGCGTTGGGCGAAAGCCGCCAATGGGAGATTGTCGTTGGTGGCGATATGCTTGAACGGCTGGTTGAGATTCAACATCGGTTCGAGCAGCTGGCCGTAATGGGTGACGATGAGTACCGGGGATTCTATATCGAAGTGCCACGGCCTGCGCCGGAAGAGTGGGGGGATGCCGAGGAATTGGTCGCTTCGGGGGAATATGACAGTCGGGAAGCGTTTCTTGCAGATTGGCTTGCATCCAATCCGATGGAGACCCGGTGGTTCCATGTCGCTTCAAGCAGATATGGGGACTCCCGGTCAATCCGTGTTACGGACCGGAAGCATACCCGTTTTATCATTACGAATTGCCCTAAGTGTACGGATGCAGGGCCAGATGATACGTGGTGCAGGGAGAATCTAACCCGCCTCTTCGACTATCTGGAACGGATAATTGATGTCATTGTCGCAAATCCCGACAGGTTCAACGATTACGTGGCGCATAACCTTCCGTACCAACAGCGTACAGGACGGATTGCACAGAAGGATTTTAATCGCATAGTGCCGAATTTCAAAATTGAGGTGGAAGATCGGGAAACGGCCATCAAGGCATTGGAGGACTCGGTGTACGGGCATTCTGCCCCTCTTTTTGAAACCATGACCATACGAAAGTATTGCACATATTACCGCATTGCCAACGAGGTGTATGAGGCTTATCACCGGAAGCGGGGATTCAGGGAACGCATATATACAGATCCGCAGGATGTTCCTGAAGAACTGCGTGATGTGGTCTATTACAAGCAGAAGAAGTTCGTGGATGTGATGGAAATGTATGACATTGACAGTCCGGAGGATTTCATGCGGTTCGCAACTGACCACTATGGTGAACTGGGCCTTTCACGTCTAAATATCTTTGCCTCACCCGACCGGCAACAGGGGTGGAAAATTGTTGTTTCCAACAGTTATTCTGCCAATGCCGGACTGGCAATTGAAGTAGCGACAGCCTTGTATAAGGCCGGGGCACCGCTGCTGATATATGATGCAGAGAAGCTCTTAAGGATCCTGCTCGAAGAGGATTATGTACGGTTGGTTCCCGACTCATATCACAATTATATGGGTTATCAGGAAGAAGGTTCCGTCTACGAACTGCCGTGGGAATACGAGTGCTCGGACGATGCTAATTCGGTGCTGACCAAGGAGCAATATCAGGCGATTGTCTCTAATGCAGAATGGCAGCCGGAAGAAAGAATGAACCTGAAATAAAAGCGTATGACAGAAAAACAACACGTAAATTATATCCGAATGCGTTGTTTTTTTGCTTCAAAATTCAGTTATAATCAGCCAAATCTCTAGAATTCTATGAGATTTGGCTGATTATGTGATTAATTTGTTCTATATTTGTAAAGGCAAAATTCTATAGTTATGATAATAGGAAGAAAAGAAGAGCAGAAAATATTGCTTTCGGCAGCACAGTCGGAGTACTCGGAGTTGATAGCAGTCTATGGTCGTAGACGAGTAGGCAAGACCTATCTGATTCGTGAAACATTTGGCTATAAGTTCACATTCCAGCATACTGGCCTGGCAAATGCCAAGACAAAAGACCAGCTGTTCAGTTTTGCCATTTCACTTCGTGATGCCGGATACGATGATTGCCCAATACCGCAATCGTGGTTGGAGGCATTCAGTCTGTTATCTCATTTCCTGAAGAATTCGACAGATGAGAAAAAGATAATCTTCCTGGACGAGCTTCCATGGATGGATACACCTCGTTCAAATTTCATTTCTGCTTTTGAACATTTCTGGAATGGATGGGCATCGGCCAGAAAGGATATTGTTCTGATTATTTGCGGTTCTGCTACATCGTGGATTATCAACAAAGTGATTAATGATCATGGTGGATTGCACAATCGTGTGACTCAACGTATAGCCCTTCAGCCGTTTACTTTGCGTGAGTGTGAAATGTTTGCTCAAAACAGGGGGCTTGAAATGAACCGTTATCAAATTGCCGAATGTTATATGGTGTTGGGAGGCATACCTTTTTATTGGAGTATGCTTGAAAAGGGGCTCAGTCTTGCTCAAAACATTGATAAGATTTTCTTTGCCAAGAATGGTAAATTATCAAATGAGTTTAATCTGCTCTATGCATCATTGTTTAAGTCACCAGAGCAATATATAGATGTCGTAACCGCTCTTGGCCGTAAAAAGGTTGGTATGACTCGCGAGGAGATTATGACCGCAATTGACAAGCCGAGCAACGGGACATTGAGTAAGGTGCTTGATGAGTTGGAGTACTGCGGATTCATACGAAAATACAGTGGCTATGGCAAAAAGACAAAACAGGCAATCTATCAATTAGTCGATAACTATACGCTCTTTTATTTCAAGTTTATCCAGCAAAACAAGAATAATGACGAGCATTTCTGGTCTGTATCTATAGATTCTGCAACGCATCGGGCGTGGAGCGGTTTGGCTTTTGAACGCCTGTGTATGGCTCACATACAGCAAATCAAGGCTGGTCTGGGTATTTCAGGAGTATTGAGTAACATCTACTCATGGCGAAAAGAGGCAGATGAAAATGGCAACGGAGCACAAATAGATTTGCTGATAGACCGTAATGACCATGTAATAAATGTCTGCGAGATGAAATACTCTATGTCTGAGTTCACTATTGATGCTGATTACGAACGCGAGCTGCGTAACAAAAAGAGTGTGTTTATCGAGACTACAAAAACACGCAAGGCTGTACATCTTACGATGGTCACTACCTACGGGGTCCGTCAGAACTCACATTCGGGAGTTGTACAAAGTGAGATAACATTGGAGGATTTGTTTGGATAGTGAACAATGATTCCTAATTCAAACACACTTTGAATGCCACAGAAGAACTGCGTGATGTGGTCTATTACAAGCGGAAGAAGTTCGTGGATGTGACGGAAATGTACGACATTGACAGTCCGGAGGATTTCATGCGCTTCGCAACTGACCATTACGGAGAACTGGGACTTTCACGTTTGAATATCTTTGCCTCAAACGACCGGCAACATGGATGGAAAATTGTTGTTTCCAACAGTTATTCTGCCAATGCCGGATTGGCTATCGAAGTGGCCACAGCTTTGTATAAGGCTGGGGCACCGCTGCTGATATTTGACGCCGAGAAACTCTTGAGGATTCTGAGGGAAGAGGATTATGTACGGTTGGTTCCCGACTCATATCACAATTATATGGGTTATCAGGAAGAAGGTGCCGTCTACGAACTGCCGTGGGAATACGAATGTTCGGACGATTCTAATTCGGTTCTGACTAAGGAGCAATATCAGGTTATTGTCTCTAACGCCGAATGGCAGCCTGAGGAAAGAATAAGCCTGAAATAAAAGCGTATGACAGAAAAAACAATATGCAAATTACCGGTACTATATTGAATTAGTGCCGGTAATTTGTTTAAAATTAACTTTTGGTAACATTCTAACTGACGGATAGCTTCACAGTAACAGAATTATCTGGGATAGATGAAAGTGAAGATATTTTGATGGATTGATCAAACATCTTTTGTGCCGATTTGTAATATAAAGTTGTATTTTCTGTGTGTTCAAATCTTTTCCGTATTTTTGTTTCGATTTATTTCTACTACGTATGATACATTTGACTAAAAAGATTATTCTTGAAGCGATAAAATATAGTGCATCACTAAACAATTCCTTTATCAGTGGATGGTGGATTTGTAATGAAGATAATACAGCATTTCTTCCCCTCCTCCAGGTTGCAAGGAGAGTATATAATGATGAGTTTGATTATGCTGAGGAACTTGATTATGCTGAGGAATTCAAAAAACTTGGAATCAATGTAAGACTAAAAAAAATAGCACGTATTTGTTGGAACACAAATGGTTGGACATGTCCTTCCGGACGAATTGGTAAAAGCAAGAATAAGGACTCATATGAATATAAATACGGTTTCGGTCATGAGGAATGGTTATTTGACATTGCCAAGACGATAAAAGGCTATCATTATGGACATATTCAAGCTGTTGCCACTTATAAGGAAAATCTACCTTTTGATATATCTCTCTTTACGATAAACGATAAAACAAGACAGCGTTACTGGGTAGGGGAGATTCTTGATGTAGAACCAGTTTTCAATAAAGAGGCAAAGACTATTCTTAGTGAGTACAAGAAAAAAGGGTGGTATGCAGAAATGCAAGAACAGCTCAAAGACTACATAGAAAAAATACCTACTGGATTTGCCTTTAATCTCCGATATAGACCTGAAAATCTCCGAAAATATGATATTCTGAAACCTGTTGACAGAAAAGAACCCAATGTTAAGACAAGCTATTATACATCACTTTATAACCTTAAGACAATTTTCAAACCTGAAGATCATTTCGTCTTTCAGCCTGGTTACCGAACAGAAGGAACTGAAATAGATGTCCCAAATGGTTCTTCTCATCGTTCTCATATTTCAAAACGTCATCCAGTTATCCAAAAAGTTCTTTACGATTATCTTGTAAAAGAATATGGGAACGGAAATGTGGGTACAGAAAATTCTACTTCTATTGGAACTGAAATCGATATCGTCACAAAGCATGGTGATGAATATGATCTTTATGAAATCAAGACAGCATTAGACATTCGACTATGCATTCGTGAAGCACTCTCACAACTACTTGAATACGGTCTATACCGTACCGACATCAAGGTCCGTAATTACTATATCGTAGGCAGTATTGTACTTACTGACGATGCACGGAATTATTTGAATGCTCTTCGTAAAAAGTATCATATTCCAGTTAACTACATTCAAGTTGATGCGGAAAACGAAATACATGAATATAAATTGATATAAAGAGAATCCCATTGATACTGATCTTAAACAATGAATAGTATTAAAATGGTTATATTAAAACATATCATTATGAATGAAGAATTTGCAGATATACAATACGCTCCAATCAAAGAGTACAAGTATGCCCCATGGTTTAGTGAAGTACAATACAATGATTATATAGTTTAGTAATTACATTAAAAGGAATTAATATAATATTAATAAAAAGATGAATAAAATTACTAGTCTCCAATTTTTATATAAGCACCCAATATGGAATATTTTATTTGATTATCAAGACATAAAAAATTTTTATGTATGTGGTGGGTATATTCGCGACTATATCCTATATGGAAATGGTGGTAAGGATATTGATGTTTTTATAAACTGCACGATAGAAGAACTGAATATATTAATTACATATTTAGAGAAATATGGTCGCGTTGTATATGGGCAATATGGCTCACCTCGATTTTATCCAAATGCAATTGATGGGCATTATGTCGACATTGTCCCATTTTATAATTTTATAGTTTCCCCTAAACCAATTCTTACAATTGATGATTTGTTGAAAAATTTTGATTTTACAGCCAATGCAATAGGTATTAATATTAAAACAGGTACTATTTATGATCCTGTACATGGTATAACAGATATAAATAATCGCGTTTTGCGAGCTGTTCGTTTGGATTTTCCAGAAAGACCTGTTTCAAGTGATATACCTCTGTCGGCTGTTTCTGTTTTTTGGTTTCGACTTCTTCATTTTCAAAATAAATTAGGTTTTGAATTTGAAAAGCAAACAAAGGAATGGATAATCGAAAATGCTCACAGGATTAAAGACATAGAAATATTTAAAAAATATTTTTTTACTCCCCAAATAAGTAAGGAATTAAATTTATATATAAACAAATGTTTACATCGATAAATGCTGTTCTTAAACAATTAAATGCTGAAGGTTGGAATGATATAACACTTGAGTATATTAATAAAGGGGTAATGACTGATACATACAAGATGCATACAAAAACTAAAAAGTATGCTGTTCGTTGTTATCCAAATCCAAGAAGATGGTTAGCTGAGGTTGAATATTCATATCTTATAGATTTTGCAAAAAATGGTATAAAAGCACCATTGCCAGTTTGTACAAATAAAACAGAAAGTAAAATTACTTATCTCATATATGAATGGGTAGAAGGTGAAACACTCAATGATAAATTCACCACCCTAAATGAGAATGAATTAAATGATATTTGCATTGAAGTAATTTGCAATTATCAAAAAATTAATAAAATTAAAGTCAATAAGTATGGTGGAGTCAATAAAGGCAGCATCTATGGATATAATTCATGGAGTCATTTTATTAAGGCTGAAATAGAGAAATCTAGAAAATATTTCAAGCAGACAAAAAATATAAAATTTATCAAAATTTGCAATGGGCTTTTTGACTATGTCGATAAAATTAAAGAACCATCACCATGCTTAGTATGGAGTGATTTTAGTTTTGATAATATAATAATATCTAAAGATAATCATTTAGCTGCATTTATTGATTTTGAAGGAATGATGTCGGGGGATCCACTTTTGGGAATTGGTTATATCTTGTCACATAGTAATCCTACGCATCCTTTTACAAGACTTATTCTCGAACAATACAATATTGATAGGGATGATGAAGTAAAAAAAACACTTGACTTTTATGCTGTATTTAGATATATTAGATTATCCCCTTATGTAACTTCTAATACTCCTAATAATACTATTAGAGAGCCACTTGATGTTTTTCTTCCGTATGTGAATACAATTGACAATCAATTTATTAAAGAATGTAATTTGGTTAAAAGAATAATGCAAATAACAAAATTTATGTGGAAAAAAATTATAATACTCAGTTTAACTATTATAGCTTGTTTTATAGCATTACATTATACATCGATCAATTATTCAGATGTGTTATCAAAATCAAATGTAGAAATTCCCATTCAGAATTTAACAAAAAATCTGAGAATTAAGGAGGAGCCGCCTGTATGGTTTGCTATTTCTGATACTTCTATTTCTACTTATAAAGCCATAGATAATTCCGAAAAAGAATTATTATACAATTGTATGGAACCTATTGATTCTATAAAAAATGATTCTCATAAGCAAGAGTATATAAAAAAGGTGAATGAACTAATTTATAAGTCTAACAATAATTACTCTAATACAAAACAACTTTTTGTTTTAACTTTATGTATAGTTTTTCTAGGTTGTTGTGCACGTACGTTTTACGATTATATAGGTTGGGAGTGTTATAAAGGTGGACAAAATATGGATACATGGTGGCCTTGGTATGTCTTTCGACCTATAATAGGTGTGCCAATAACCGCCTTTCTTATAGTTGCATTCCGGACTTCTATGTTTTCATCACTTTTTAGTAGCAAGGATTTAAATACATATCTAATAGTTTCTTTCCTTGCAGGATTTGCAATGATGGAGTTTGTTACTATGCTCCGTAGATCATCTAAAGCTTTATTTGGATCTTCTAATTAGTAAATTTATAAAAATAAAATATGAGAAAAAGTTTCAATTATTAGATATAATTTATTGGTTAATAAATGTTTTTCAGTCAATCTAGGAAGTTCATGCGGTTCGCAACTTACCACTATGGTGAACTGGACTTTCGCGTCTGAATATCTTTGCCTCAAACGATCGGCAACAGGAATGGAAAATTGTTGTCTCCAACAGTTATTCGACCAATGCCGGATTGGCCACCGAAGTGGCTACAGCTTTGTATAAGGCTGGAGCACCGCTGCTGATATACGACGCCGAGAAGTTCTTAAGAATCCTGCTTGAAGAGGATTATGTACGGTTGGTTCCCGATTCCTATCACAACTATATGGGCTATCAGGAAGAGAGCATTGTCTACGAACTGCCGTGGGAATACGAATGCTCGAACGATACTAATTCGGTTTTGACTAAGGAGCAATATCAGGCAATTGCCTCACTTGCAGAATGGCATCCGGAGGAGCGGGTGAAACCCATCGTTTGACGGATCTGTAGTAATTTGTGGCTTGGCTTATCTCTATGCGAGGGCGTATAGAGGTAAGCCAAATTTTTATTTGTGTTAGTCTTGATGGAATATAGCGATATGGTACTCCTCGGATATCGAATATTGTATCAATAAATTAGGATATGGAGATTTTTTCAAAAGATAGAAGTTGGCGACTGAAAATATTCCGTTATCTTTGTAGATAAGGCAATTAAATCTTTTGTATGCAAATACCGCAATCCCATATATTGACAACCAGATATCTGAACCGAGTGTTTGACAAGACAGTGGCAACCTATAAATATTATTGGTTGCTCGGTATACTCGACTTGTTTGTAAAGCAGGGAAAAACAAGGATGAATGTATGGGAGATTATGGTTACAATGGTGGCAAATGCCTGGTATCCGGTGAATTATTTTCGTCTCTCGTTCGGGAAGTCGGAGTCTCTGTATGAGGCGATATTGGCGCTGCAAAAAGAGTACAATATCCCTATTAATGTTAGTGTTCGCGATTTGACTGATTTATTGAAAGAGCTTATTCAACGACCTGATGTCCGAAAGCGGTTAAACTTTCTGCAAATGAACGTTCCGTTCCGTTTTTTGCGTCCGTGGATCGACACGTCCGATGATCGTCAAACGGTTATCCGCTCTCAAACATTCGAGAACGGATGCCTCTATAAACTGGAGAAAGAGCATGGAACATTATGGGTAGAATTGAATCCAGCATGGTTAGACTATTTGAGAGAAAATTATGATATTCTGAGTGCTTTTGCATATTGGGGATTAACCGGCTTTTTACAGGTGAGAAACCCGAATGTTCCGAATATCCCTAATAAATTGGTAAAGAGAGAAGAACGTAACTCCTTATCCGCTCAGCATAAGTTTTGGAATACCGCCATGAGTCATGGATTGGAAGTCCGATGCTTGTATACTGGGGTCCTGTTGGAAGAACACGCATATGAATTAGACCATTTTATCCCGTGGAGTTTTGTCTCTCATGACTTGCTGTGGAACCTGATGCCAGCCGATCCGAGTATCAATAGCTCCAAAAGTAATCGTTTGCCCGATTTGAATTTGTATCTTCCGAAATTGGCAGAGGCTCATCAAACAGCTTTACGTATCAATCTGAAGATCGGGAAACAGGACAAATTATTGGAAGATTATCTTTCTATGGGTCATACTCCTCAAGAAATTGCCGATATGGATCGGGAGCATCTGATGGACTGTTTCTTTCAGACATTTACTCCGATGCACCAGATTGCGTTGAATATGGGATTTGAAACCTGGAAATATTGAAATATTATGGAGATTTGTGATTTAGCAAAGGCCTTGGATGCCTTTTATGAAATAGGCAAAGAACGTAAAGAGTGTAATGCTTTAGTTCAATGTTTTGGTATTAAGTATGCTGATATAATTGAAGTGCAACATATCAGTCCTAATGATATTGTTGAAAAATCGAAATTAAAAGGAACCGCTTATGCAACAGAGTTGCGAAAGGGAATAAAATTAGCCAAATATGTGCGTTTAAAGGATGATTGCGGCCTATAAGGGCTATTCAATAAGATGGATCAACAGCTATTGATGGAGCCTATAAAAATAAATCATCCCTATTTGACGGCTATTCGGAGAACGCGTTTGTCGGCTCCGGCTCGTTATCTGCTTCAGCATGGTCTGCTGAAGGAGCGGATACTTGATTTCGGATGTGGCCTTGGTTTCGATACGGATGAACTGAGACGGCAGGGGTTCGACATTACTGGGTACGATTGTTATTATCGTCCGGATTATCCCGATGGGAAATTCGACACGATTATGTGCGTGTATGTCTTAAACGTGCTAGAACCTTATGCGCAGGCCGAGGTAATGATGGATATCGACCATTTGTTAGCGCCACACGGGACAGCTTATTTTGCCGTTCGTCGAGATCTGACGAAGGAGGGCTTCCGGTTTCATCCCATCTATCGAAAATACACTTACCAGTGTAATGTCCGACTACCTTATCCAAGTCTGGTTTGCAATTCAGGGTTTGAATTGTATCGGTGTCAGAGATGAAATGTTAATACTACACTGAGACTAACCACAGGTTTATTATAATGTCAGAGTCGGTTTATTGAAAGAAATAGATTATTAGGTAAATTATGAAAACATGGAAACTGTTAATATTAACTAAAATCTGACATCACTAACTAATTGTGTGATTATCGTAAAGAGGTCTCATCGTTTTTTTATATCTTTACAATAAAATTTGTTAGTACAAATGGGAAGAATACTTGATTATATGGATCTTCACAAGAAGATTCGTATATCAACATGAAAGAATATGCCGAGAGTATTCACGATCCGAATGTCCGTGATATGCGGATGATTGCCCAAATGGCCATGCAGGGCCCTCCACTTTTTAAATTCTTCCTTGATGGCTCTCGTCGAGTTTATAAAGTAGACGACATTCAATATGATAAAAAAGTTTTTCCCATTGTCAGTGGCCAAATTTCTGTCGCATGTTGCGGTCGAGAAATGAATACAGACAATACATTCAAACAATTTTACAAAGTTGTAGAAGAGGCTTATCCAGTAGTCTGCCTGCCTATTACTGCTAATGAAGAAGGCATAGACAATGGAGTATATTTTAATAATTTATGCAATAAAATCAATCAACTTCCTTTTATTAAAAACGGAGGATATGAAATAGGTAAAGTATTGTATTATCTCACCAAATTGGAAGGGAATGAAACCTTAGAAAACAAAGGGATAGCTAGAATCCAAGATGAGATGATTGATTGCGAGAAACGCATCGTTTCTTGGTTGATGAGTAAACATCTCCTCACCCATAAGCAATATCTTATCAAAGATGGATCGATACAATACAAACCTATGAAGCATGGGGATTATAAAGAACTTACCCGGATTCGAAATAATTACCGCCATGTTGTAGGAGTCTCAAAGAGGTTCAACCCCAATCTAATGAAAGATAATAAAAACCAGAGTAGTGCTGGACAGATCGCAAATTTGCCATTATATCATCGAACACCTGCTTTTATGTGGAAACCAGGAGAAGAATGGGGGAATGTAAATTTTGCAATCTGGTATGTGCGTATCAGAGAGCGTCGATATACAACAACGCCTTATTCTGGAATCCTCAAAATTGAGAAAATGCTGATGACTGGCGACGAGGCAGAGAATGGGCTGGAAACCGATGAAGTTGATATGATCACAGCTAATATTATCAATGAGCGTAATCCTGTATGTTATGGCAATGATGTAAGATGGGCGAACCATTTATATCCGGTATATATGACGGAATGCTTCTGCAAAAGCCGCTTTAAAAGTGATATAAGTTTTATCAATTTATTCTAAGATATGGAAGCTATCGGCAAAATTATAGCGACAGAAAAACAACCTTCAACTATTGAGGAGTTTACATTCTGGACGCGTAAGGATTTGAAATTAAAACCTTTTGACGTGGTTGTGGTCGATCATGTCATGGATGCACAGGGGAACCCGACCAAAACTTATGGTGTAATAGAAGAAATTTCACACATGACGGACTCGCCGAGTGCTTTGGCGGGTTATATTTCCAGTGATTTTGGTCAAGTAGATTCTCAATCTTACACCGAACGTATAGGAATGAATTACGTCAAGTGTAAGGTTGTCGGTAACACCAGCAATATATATATCCCCGTTCAGGAAGGTCGAAAAGTTTACCTTGCGGAACGAGACGAGATTATGGAAGCGTTAGGATTAAACGATGTAAAGCACAAACTTCCGGCCGGATATATTGAAATGTACGAAGGTGCAAACCGACAGACATTACCTGTTTTCTTTAATTCACATTTCCTTATTGGGCCAGAAGGTGCACACCTGAATATCTCCGGAATTTCAGGCTTGGCATCAAAAACTTCATATGCCATGTTTTTGATGAAAGCTATTCAGGATTATGCAATCAAAACGAAAGAGGAATCTGTCGCCTTTATCATGATGAATGTAAAGGGAACAGACCTCTTGAAAATCGATCAAAAAAATACACGTAAAGATGAGCTAGAAAAAATCAAACCCATTTATGATATTCTAGGGCTTGATATGGAGCCGTTTAAATATGTAAAATATTTTTATCCGTATTCAAAAGATTATACCTCATATACTTATGAAAGAATAGACACCATTAAGGATCGTCTTGAAATTGGGAATGCGTTTCAGTATAAATATTTGTTTGAGACTGATGAAGATAAGGAATGCCTTGATTTATTATTTGCTAACGTGGATGATCCTAATGATACTGTAGAATCAATCATCAATTTCATAATCTCGAATAGCGGAGGATTCAACGGTATCGAATCTTGGGAGGATTTCAAAAACGAACTTTACAATCAAACTCAATCTGATAAGACGGGAAAAGCCGGGAAAGAAATATCCGTAATGAGCTGGCGCAAATTCTATCGGCTGTTTAATAAAAGCTATCAAAAATGCCAGCAAATGTTTACCAATAAGTTGGGAAATGGAGTTCGTCTCCGTGACCAGATTGCCCGTATTGAGAAAAACGACGTCATGGTTATTGACATTGCAAAGCTCGATGAAGAATCTCAAGGCTTTGTCTTTGGCGACGTAATGCGTGCTGTATATAATCTAAAATTAGGTTCAACAGATCGTGCAGACTCGGATATCCCCGATCGTATTATCATTTTCATTGATGAGTTAAACAAGTATGCTTCAACCGAAGTTCCTAAAACTTCTCCGATTCTTCACCAGCTACTTGATATTACAGAACGTGGGCGATCACTGGGAATTGTGCTTTTTGGGGCAGAGCAGTTTGTAAGCGATATACATCGTCGAGTAAAAGGCAATTGTGCGACTCAGGCGTTTGGTCGGACGAATGCCATCGAAATATCACGAGAAGATTTCCGGTTTGTTCCTAGTGTATATAAAACGATGCTTACTCGTATGAAACAAGGGGAGTACATCATTCAGAATCCCGTTTTTCGTTCCATGCTAAATATAAAATTCCCGCTTCCAATATATAAATATTTCGACTGATTAAATTGATAGAATAGATATGAATGACGACCCAAGAATAGGTAAAGACGTTATTGAATCCTTGACACTCGGTATGTATGAGGATTGTAGGTTCATTTACCGTGAATATATACAGAACTCTGCAGATCAAGTCGACAAAGCCATAGCTGAAGAGCTCATGGCTCCAGGAGAGGATGAAATATACATTACTATTGATCCAGAAAGTCGTTGTATTGTTATTGAAGATAATGCGACAGGAATCCCACAAGAGAAAGTAATTCCTATTCTCAGGAATATAGCTCATTCAACCAAAAAACGAGGAGAGGATAAAGGTTTTCGTGGAATAGGCCGTTTGGGTGGACTTGGGTATTGTTCCAAACTCATTTTTGAGACATCGTACTTCGGAGAAAACGTATGTTCCATAATGACATGGGATGCAGATCTGTTAAAACAGATTATCAATGACCGTAATACATCTGAAGAAGCGGTAGATGTATTAAGTCGGGTAACAAAAACTTCGATAAAAAAAGAGGCTGTTGAGAAGCATTATTTTAAAGTAATCATGGAGAATGTGAGCTCTGATGAATTGCTTAATATTGATAGTGTGAAGAACTATTTATCTATGGTAGCTCCTGTAGATATTGCTTCTAAATTTCTGTTCGCTTCGCAAATCTCTAGTTTCATAAAGGAACACGGATTAAAAGTTGATGTATACAATATCTATATTAATGGCGAACAAATTTATAAGCCATATACCAACTACATCTATGGAGATGATAATCAAGGTGGTAAAAAGAAAGTGGATGATATCCTAGGGGTGGATTTTCTCTTGTCGAAAGATGACGATGGGAATATTATCTATTGGGGATGGTATTCGTTATCACATCTGAATGGCCAAATGAAACAACGAAATATTGCCAGAGGTATTCGGTTAAGAAAAGAAAATATACAGATTGGCGATGAGGAGATATGTAAAAAGTTTTTCACTAACACATCTGATCAGCGTTTTTCCTTTTACTATTTCGGAGAAATTCATGCTGTCAGTAAAGATTTGATACCAAATTCTCGGCGAGATTATTTCGGTGAGAATGAAGCCTTACGGGATTTTGAGAAACGAGTTAAAAAGGATTTTTTGACACTTAGAGAGATGTGTTACGATGCATCTGACATAAAAAAGAGCTTACAAACTATTGCCAAGAAAGATGAACTGGAGGAAAAAATAAAGCATAAAGAAGAGACCGGCTACTCAAGTAAACAAGAGCAAGAGACGTTGCAACAGCAATTCGAAGAGTATCAGAAGCGGTCCATTGAAGCGCATAAAAGATTAGAGCGAAAAAATCAAAAGATTGAAGAATCTAATTCTTCTTTAAAGAAGATTATCAATCAATTTGCTCCAAATATGGGGCAACCTACCGGGAGTGTTCAACCTTTGTCAATACAATTTCCTAAACCGGAGAAAGATGGTAAAACAAAGTTCCGGACAGACAACCCGATATATTCACAATATACCAAGGCTGAGAAGAAGTTGATAGGGAAAATATATACGTCTATAGCAAAAGCTATTCCTGACGAGGGTCAACGCGAAGCCTTAATAAAAGTAATAGAGGAGGATCTTACGCGATGAATCGCAGAGTACTATTATTAGAACCCAATTATAAAAACAAATTTCCACCTATTGGCCTTATGAAGCTTGCAACCTATTTCAGGTTGCGAGGTGATGATGTTGTTTTCTACAAAGGAGACCTGAAAGAGTTTGTAATTAATCAAATCACAGAGGCATGTATTGCTAAACTCTCAGAATTAGATAATAGCATAAACTGGAAGCTACGTTCGGATAAAATTTCGCAATACATAAAATATCGAAAGAAAGAATATCTTGATAGAATTGGACTTAAAGATTCTGAGATTGCGCTTATTCTGGAACCTTGGTTAGAATACTACAAGAAATATTACCATTCAGGTGAGTATAAGAAACATCCTCAATGGGACTGGGTAGGGGTAACCACTCTTTTTACCTTCTATTGGGATATTACGATTGAGACCATTGAGTTCGCAAAAACTATGGTCAAAAATTTTAAAAATTTAATGGTTGGAGGTGTACTGGCTTCCATCCAACCCGAAGAGATTGAGAAGGCAACAGGCATTCGCCCTCATGTGGGGACATTGCATACCCCAGGTAAAGATATAGACGAAGACAATCCATATATTATTGACGAGCTACCATTGGATTATTCTATCCTTGACGAGATTGACTATGTCTATCCTGACAGTGGAGCATATTACAGTTATTCAACCCGCGGTTGCATCCGGAAATGTGCATTCTGTGCTGTATGGAGGATTGAGCCTAAGTATCAAGAATATATTCCATTACAGGATCGTATTGAGCGAACTAGACGTCTTTATGGAGAGCAGCAGAATCTTCTGCTGATGGACAACAATGTATTGGCTTCTTCAAAGTTAGAAGAGATTGTCCAGGATATTAAAGCGTGTGGATTTACCAAAGGAGCCAAATACATTGAACCTAATTGGTATAAGATATCCATTCGTAATTTACGATTGGGAATCAATAATCGGGCATACATTAGGAAATCATATAAGTTACTTCAAGAACTTAATAACCAGAGGTCACTTGACGAAGCAACTCGTACCCAAATATACGCCTTGCGGGAGCAACACGGTCTGTTACATCCAGAAACGTGTACTCGAGAAGCATTGCTTGCAACGTACAAAGATTTTGCGCGCTTCTTTGATATGAAAAGTACAAAGAATGCAGGGAGATTACGCTATGTTGATTTTAATCAAGGTGTTGATGCTCGTCTATTTAACGACCGGGTTGTTAATCTGTTGTCCGAAATTCCGGTGCGCCCACTTCGTATTGCGTTTGACAATATAAAGACGGAAGATGAATATACAAAGGCTTTGTCAATGAGTGTTCAACATGGCATGAAAGACTTCTCAAATTACTTGTTGTATAACTTCACTGACAAACCAACTGATTTATATCATCGTATGCGAATCAATGTGGATTTGTGTGAGCAACTGAATGTTAGTATATATTCATTCCCGATGAAATATCATCCAATCAGTGGTGAGCATAGTCACGACAGAGATTATATTGGTCAATATTGGAATAGAAAATATATTCGGGCTGTTCAGGCTATTCTGAATGCAACCAAAGGGAAGATTGGTCGCGGAGTATCCTTTTTTGAGAAAGCATTTGGGCGCAATGAAGAAGAATTTATGGAATTACTCATTATGCCGGAGACATTTATTCTGTTCCGATTTTTTTTCGAGCATTTAGGATATACTCAAAAATGGAGAGAGTTAATGAACCAACTTTCATTTCAGGAAAGAGAAGAATTATATCCGATAATATTTAAGAATAATTTTAATCATATTGAGGATCTGACTACAAATCCTAAATTTTTACACATACTGCAGTATTACAGAGATTATAGGAAAGATATAGCAGATCCTAAATCAGAGCTCTTTCGTTTAAAGGTAGAGTATGATGCACAACAGATAAATAAGTGAAAATGCAAACGGTTCTTGATCTTTCATATAGTAAGGCTAGAAAGTATTTCTTGGAATCACAGAATTACTGTAATTTACAGCTACCTGTATATATTGATTTTAAGCCTGTTCTAGATTATGTTCAAAAAACAGTAGACAAAAAAGAACTTAAGGATATTTTAAAAGATCCTAAAGTTATGCCTTCTAACTTTGAAAACGTAAATCACAAGATTCTAATTAAAAAAGACGCACTATATTCATACAGGCCTGTCCAGTTAATTAATCCTTATTTGTATTACTTGCTTGTCAAAGCAATGACAAATAAAAGTAGTTGGAAAGAGATTAAAGATAGATTTACAATTTTAAGAGTCCCTAACATAGAAGTTGCAAGTATTCCTAAAGTTAAAGGTGCCGCTGATAAATCCCATTCATCTGCGTCCGTAAGCTTTTGGTGGGAGCATGTCGAACAGAGAAGTCTGGAGTTGGCTTTGAAATATCGATATATGTTTGTTACGGATATTACGAATTGTTATGGCGCAATATATACTCATTCAATTGCATGGGCTTTCATGGGAAAGAACGTGGCTAAAGCAAAACGTCAAAATCAGGGATTATTAGGAAATATTATAGACCATTATATGCAATATATGCAATATGGTCAGACAAATGGCATACCACAAGGAAGTGTATTGTCGGATTTTATTGCTGAAATAGTGCTTGCATATGCAGATAAAGAAGTTAGTGAAAGATTAAACACAGAGAATATAACTGATTATTATATCATAAGATACCGGGATGATTATCGTATTTTTAGTAATTCAAAGGAAGATATAGAGCGTATAGCATTTTTTCTTCAGGAGGTCCTTTCTGGACTAAATTTTCAATTAAATGCCAAAAAAACATATTTGACAGAAGATGTAATAAGTGAATCTATAAAGCCAGATAAAAGAGCTTATATTTCTGGGGGACCTATATACAGAAAATCACAGAAAAGAATATATTCAACTTTGTCTAATCTTCAGCAAGAGGCCCTTTTTATTCATCAGTTTTCGAAGCAATACCCCAATAGTGGAATATTGATAAAGCTTCTAACAACTTTTGCACATAGATTGGTTAAGAAATTTGCCGTTTGTGGTGATGTCCGGATTTTAATATCAATTTTTACTGATATAGCCCTTTCAAGTCCGAAATCATATAAGATTGTTCTTGCGATTCTCAGTAAACTTATTAGTAAGCTTACAACAACTAAAGAGAGAAAGCAGATTGTCAAAGATATCTATATGAGATTTCAAAGATTCCCAAATATCGGAGAAATTCAGATTTGGATGCAACATATTACATATAAATTACCTCATTCTATCTCATATACTGAGGACATATGTAAGATAGTGAATAAAGAACCCGGAGTTGAACTATGGAATAATGATTGGGTAAATGATGTATATAAAAGGACATTCCCACAATATAAAATTTGTACAGATTGGATACGGGATAGTTTTACGCCTATAATAGATATTGACGAGGTTAGTTTATTTGATATCTATTAATGTAAATCTTATCAAATAACGAATCTACTTTGTTGTTTGAGGCAGGGTATAGTATATTAAGGCATATTCGAAAATTTTTTATATACCCTAACTAGTTCAAAAATTGAGTTGCTCCATGGGCTGTGTAAAAATATATGTTATAATGAAATTTTTATTGTCAATTGTCAATTCTCGACCCTTCAAAAAAAATCATACTTGAAAAATATGAAAAATAATATCATCTTTAAAAATATTCAGGATATTGAAAAATATATGCCAGGGTGTATTACACTTTCTCTACCAGGCAAACCCTTAATTGGCAAGGATAGGTACTCCAAAATTTATCATACAACATCGTTAAATTCATTTATGTTGATATGGGCAAAAAAGAGATTGAAATTTGCCCCATTAACAGGAGTGAACGATATGAAGGAGATGGAGTTATCAATAAGTCACGAGAATCCTCAATTATTACCAATGTTATTCGCGATGCATGATGTGAGAAATTCATATAAACAAATAAGTTTTACAATGGATTTTGATACGTCTATCAAGGGATATGCATCACCTTTAATTTGGGGCGTTTATGGAGACAAAAATAAGGGAGTGTGTATAGAATTGGACTACGAAAAACTTAATCTGCCATCAAGTTATTTTTGTGATATTGTAGAATATACCAATAACACCAATCATCGGATTAAAATATCTAACGATGTCGTAAGTGTAACCTCATTAAAATCATTTATACGGGAGCATCAAAAAGAGTTATTCTTTTTGAAAGACAAGTGTTGGGAATATGAGAATGAATACCGTATCATTAGTGATTCTGACGAGTATTTAGATATATCGAATGCAATAACGGCTGTTTATGTGGCAGATCTTGACGGGTTGGCATTTGAAATAGTGGACGCAATGCTTAAGAATACAGATGTGACATTTGGATACGTACATCTAGATAAAGATAGTGGTGTGTTATTTTCATCGGATGCAAGACTATATAAGGACAGCATTAATTCTCCTCTAAGTGATCCCAGGAATTGTCTATTAAGCATCTCTAAACAAGCAAAAGAACATTATGAGTCTTTAAAAAAACATCCTGATGCAGATCTTACAAAAGTAGAATATAAAATATAAATATGTCTCGATTAAGCAATTTATACAACGCCATGGGGTTATACACAACTAATAGTTAATCAATATATTATGGAGTATATATTCGTTGTTCTGATAATGGGTTGTATAGTAATTTCGTATTTGCATCATCAGCAAAATATGAAATTGCTACGTTCTGTATCCTCGCCTAATCGAGGAACCGGAGCAGAACGACGACTGGTAATCAGAATGTTGCGGTGGGGAGTACATCCCAAAGCGATATTCCATGACCTTTACCTGCAAAAGAGGAACGGTGAGTTTTCGCAAATAGACATTGTGGTTGCTACCCCGCAAGGATTACTTGCCATAGAGGTAAAAGATTATAGTGGATGGCTGTTCGGCAATGAGAAACAGCGATATTGGACCCAGGTTCTGAATTATGGCAAAGAAAAGTATCGTTTCTACAATCCGATTATGCAGAATGCCGGGCACATAAAAGCGCTTCAGGAACAGTCGGAACAATTTGCACACTTACCCATCTTCAACGTCGTCCTTTTCGCCGGGAACTGTACACTCAAGAATGTGAACTACTGGGCCGACAATACATTTGTAGGCTACACCAGCAATATTTCCTATGTACTAAAAAAGATGAATGAGTTTCGGTTAGCCCAATATACCGATAAGAGAGAGGTTGTCCGTATGCTTCGTAAAGCCGTAGAGAACGGGAATAATCCGAACATTGTTATAAGCCACATGGCCTCTGTTCAAAGAAAAGCGATCGGACAACCACAACCTACCATAAGTTGGAGGCCTCATTTTTGTCGAATAAACTGGAGGCGATTAATCAGGTATTAGGAATATAGAAGATGTGATATGTATGCGTTTTCTAGGTATCTACTTTTTATAAATTTGATACTGTTTCAAAAAGTGTGTCTGAGATAAGATAATAAAAAAGTCTACAGATTTTCCAGATTTATAAAATAATTTCTCCCATATCCGGCAATCCTGGCGGACTATTAGCGGTCGCACGAGGCGACCGCTTTTTGTGTGCTTGTTTCATGTCTTTATCGTCTTAAACCTGTTCTCGGTTTCTTGCCTAATAGGAAGGTAGCAGCACGTGCACAGCGGCGGGCCCATTGCAGGTCGTCATCGTCCTTGTCCCGCCAGGGGAGATCGCTTTGCGAACCTCCGCCGCCACCTCCGGTAGATACGGCCGGCGTATCAAGCATCCCGACAAAGAGTGCTACGGCTATGTCGGTCAGCTCGCTGCTGTTGGCAACCTCCCGGTAGTCGAACTCTTCGTTGAAATAGTCAAGTACCCGCTCCGGGATATAGAAATGCTGTTCCGTTCCGCTATGGGAAGAAAGCGTGTAAGACACTGAGCCGGAACGATAGTGAGTATAGTCCATACCGGCTACCGGTCTTTGAACAGGTTCCGGTCGATGGATTTGAGAGGTATTGACCTGAGCGGCAAGTCTCTCCCGGTAGTGTAGCTTTTGCCAGGTTCGGGGAAGTTTCGAAATCATCAGGTTACGTGCTACTCCCAGTTCGGAGGCCTTGTATTTGGTATTTCCTTTGAGGAGCGCATATCCACGGAGAATATCTTTCTTATCTTTCCGTTCATATACGGAATAGCCTCTCCGGGCAAGTGCCTTCTTGTATTCTTCCCATGACCATGATGGCATGGTTCTCAATACCTCCATGCACTCTCTGCTTACCTCCGGAATGTTGCGACTTCGGATGTCTTCCGCAGTCACCCAGCCACGTTTCACTGCAACTCGCTCGGCTGCACGTTGTGCCCGAAGATGAATGTTATGGTCATTGTTAATGTTGCCGTTTTCATCAAAACGGCAAATTGCAGCATGGAGATGGGGAACTTTCCCTTTGGATTCCATGTGCAGGTAAACCGTGTATTTGCTGTTGGCCAGATTGGTCGGACAGGAACGGACTTTCCCGTCCTTGTCGGCAATCGTTTGTTTGTCGAACTCTTCGGCAAATTCGTGCCATAGCTTTTGCCAGTCCTCAATGTCATAGAAACTGGTATGCTCAGGCGATGGACTCAACTCTATTCTGATTATGGAATTCTTTATCGGCCGATGCTGGGAAAGGGTCAACTGCATGGAGTTCCATATTCCCATAGCGTCCAGTTCCGGAGGCAACAGATTGTCCAATACCCGATATATTTTTTCCGGATGCTTCTTGTGTTTTGATTCGCCAGTAATATAACGAAGGTCATTGATACCATAAGATATGGCTTTGGCTTTTGCAATCATTTTTCTTCGGATTGAGGGTTGGACGGAATTTTGTTTTTCTCCTTTACGGCTTCCAGGAATTGGCAGACGCCTTCGGCAACACTGGAAAGTTCTCCGAGCCAGCCGACCATGAATGGAATCTGATTGAACATTACCATCCGTTGCTTTGTGGACATTCCGTGAAGTGCGGAGGCATATTTTACGAGATCAGACCGACAATTGTCCAGATTCTGCAGCAGTGCCGCCTCTTCTTTAGTAAGCCTCGCTTTGGGCTTGAAGTTATACGCACATGACAATATGTAGTCGCTTACGGTCATGCCGCATTGTTCGGCCAGTGATTTTATATGTTCTCTCTGGCTGGGAGTGACTTTTGCCCCGACAAAGACGCTTCTTGTTTCTTTCGGGGAAGTTGATGTATTGGCAATATTTTCTTTCATTTTAATCGTTGTTATAATGGTTGAAAAGGTGCGAGCTTGCGAGTACCGTACTGGCGAAGGAACTGAGCAGTCAAGAGCGCCAATGTACAACCGTAACACAGTGAGGTTATACCTTGGCATATCTCGAAACAGTTACCTGTTTATGCTTCCCCGCAAGCCATATCGGATGCGTATAATGAATTGGCACTTGGACAAGGAAATGCAGGATAATATTATCCACTAAAAGAGGGGAGAAAATGAGTATCTCACATGGTGATTTCCTGCCGACTTTGCTTTATTCTAATATATACGCCCCTGCAATAAAGTAAAGTTGTACTCAGTAATGGTATTCTGGATTGAGAATATAATTTTTCCCCTCCTTTATGACCATCTGCTTGTTGCCAAGAAAGGTGGCTACTTTGACCGCCTTGTTGTAGCCGAGCTTTACATTGTGCAATCCGTAAGCTTCCTTCAGACGTTCCAGGTAGTCATCATAGCTGCCGATATTGCCATTGGCAAAAGCGGCATCCACTGCAGCACGATGTACAGGCTCAGGAATCTCCCTCTGCGGATCGAACGGTTCTTTGGTTGGTCGCCCGCTCTTCTTCTCTTTGGACAGATATGGTTCTACCAGTTCGGGCAGGACGTCTTCGTTTATGCGGAAAGCGAAAGGTTCAAAGTCCCGGTCCCGGATGTGAACGGCCTCGACCACGCTTATGGCTTTGTCATCTTTGTCCACTTCTACCTGCAGTATGGTTTCCGCCTTGTTGTTGAGTTCCGTGCCGATGTGACCACGCGCATGTTCATCATTCTTGTTCTGATGCAGGACAGTATGGATATGGATTTGTTTGTCGTCCGTCCATTGCATGAATTTCGAGATAACTTCGGTAGATTCACTGGATGAATTGATGTCGTAAAGGAAATCACGGATGCCATCTATAATGACCAGACCCAAATCAGGTGTGGTGCCGATAGCTTCTTCGACTATCAACAGACGCACTCTTGGTGCAAACTTGCGCAAAGACAGCATAATCAGATTTTCCGGCACCTTGTCATCCGGCATTTCAGCCAAACGCAGGATGCGCTTCAGTACCTGTTGACAATGATGACGCCCCTGCTCCGTGTCGATATACAGAATCTTCCTCTTGTTCTCGGGGAACATGGAACGGTAACGAAGAACAGTGCGGCCACTCAATGCTGATGCGGCAATGGCCGAAACGTTGAAAGTCTTCTTGCTTTTGGCTTTCCCGATGGAAGCGCTGAAATTCCCCAACGTGCCTATAACAGCATCATCCACCATCAACACCGCCGGTGCCTCTTCATAATTATTCGTGACGCTCACGGCTGCTTCCTCTATAAAAACTGCCAGTTCCTCACGTGAAGGTATCGTTTCGTCCGTCTTCTCCATCATTACCAGTTTTTAAGGTTAGGTTTACGGCGATGGGAAGCAAGCATGGCTTCGTTCTCTTCCTCAAAAGTTGGCGGAGCCGGATTCTTTCGGGAGGATTCCAGCCATTTGTCCAGTTCATCCCGGTAAATGTATAGATGTTTCCCTTGCTTGATGACTGGAATATCATCTTTTTTGACCTTGTAATAAAAGGTCGATAACGGCATTTTGAGATAGGCGCAAGCTTCCTGCACGGTCATGGGAACGTGCGTGTTTTCTTTTACTTCATGCTGCTTGGACAGTTTTTCTGTCAGCAGATTTTCCATGCTTGCTATCCGGTCGCAAAGTTCGCCGACTACTGCCGGCAAGTCATTGAATGTAAGTTGGTCTGTTTTCATATTATAACTTTTTAATCGTTTAACATGCTGCGAACCAACCCAATGAAGCTTTGCAGAACAATACAGACCAGATTAATTATTTCATCTGCATACGCTTTTTGTTACGACTCATCGTTATCTGTTTCCAAATGGAAGCGATAGTCTCCCTTTTCAGGTACATCAATTGGAATCTGACTTACTACCTGATCTCGCAAATTAAGCCTGAGATATTCATGACTCGCGTTTTCAAGTTCGTATGGAAATGATGCTTTGATAAAGACGGCTCTTTTCGCTAATGGCACTCTCAATCGTTCACCTACATTCCACGCCAGATGACGAAGTCCCGGTGACCGTAGCGGATTGTCAATATTGGAACGAATCGGTTTGTAGAGCTCCGGCTGATCACAAGCCATGTACTCAATGTTGGAAATGAGAGTCGCTATAGCCTCTTTGGAGAGATAGGGGGCAGTTTTGATGGTTACATATTCCCGAATTGCATCCATAACCTTTACTTGTCTTTTCAATTCTTTCTCTTTGAGTTCTTCCAGAATTGAATCATACTTTTCCAAATGAGATTCATTGGAACAATCGGGGACGACAGGCTCTTGATTTGGCTGTAGAGTTGGAGCATACTCCTGTTCAGAAGAATCCGCCAGTTGTTCGGTAGGCGGTGTTTCAGCAATACAAACAGGCTCTGTGGTGCTCTCTGATTCTATAATAGGAGAGGATTGTTCACCAAAAGAGAAGTGGATGGGATTTTTCGTCAGCCAATTATAGAAAAATTTCTGCAGGACTCCACACAATATGATGGACATCGCCAGTCCGAGAATTACAGGAGTTGTTATGCGCATGATGTTGATGTCATGGCAAAGGGTAAAATAAGTGGCTATGGCCGCAAAAATGATAACGGATAGCGCAAGGATAAAACTTATTTTCTTAGTTCGGATTTGTTCTGTATTTGTCATCTTCTATCACTATTTGGAATTACTGTACGCCAAAGTTATGTGCGTTATTCCAGATACTGATAAATAATGAGTTATAATCGCCCGATTTTACACAAAAATTACGGATATAGTCCGATTTTTCGCTCAAAATCAAACTATATCCGCTAAAACAGGTGGTTAAAATGCCTGTCAGTCTTTCCGTGTCAGGGTGATTTTCTTGCTGGCTTCACGCTTGTTGCTGTCCACTACTTTCATGTACCTTTGGGTTGTGGTTATACTTTTGTGAGCCATCATGCTTTGTATGGTACGGATGTCCGTTCCGGCAGCCGCTTGCAGCGTAGCGAATGTTCTACGATAGGAGTGGAATGTGATCTTCTTGGTGATTCCAGCCGAACGGATCCACCCTTTCATGTAGGTCTGTGTCCAGCAGCGCTGTAACCCCTTGAATACCATTCCCCGCTTGTCAGGGCTGTAGCCGATCAGGTCCAGTGCTTCCTCGCTGATGGGGATAATGTCCTCGGAGCGGTTCTTCTTGGTGATGATGTGTACGCACTTGCCACCGGCCGAATAGTCCACGATGTCCTCCCAGCAGAGGGCGAGGATGTCGCTGATGCGCAGGCTGGTCATGCACGAGAAGAGGGATGCCGTCTTCAGTACGGGCTTCTTGCAAGGTGTCTCGGCCAGCTTGTAGAGTTCTTCCACTGAAAGATAATCCTTGACTACGTCCTCGGTCTCGATCTTTTCGAGGAAGTCGTTGACGTTGTTGCGGATCAGCCCGTTACGGTAGAGGATTTTCAGAAGTCCCCTGAATGTAGACCAATATCCCGATGCGGAGTTTCGTGTGATGTGTCCGTTACGCTTGAGTTTCTTGGCCGTCAACAGGTACTCACGGAACTTGTTGCAGAGATCAATGTCGAGCTCCTCAAAAGTACATTTCCCATGCACGAAGTTGCTGAAATGGAGATAGACAAATTCCCACTTTGGGTCATGTTTACGGAGCTGATTACGGAAATACTCTAGGAAATCAGCCTTGAGTTTGTACTTGTCGAAGAAATCATACCGTTCATTCACTACCGACTCGAACCTGCGACAACGGATGGCTTCAGCCTTCTCGGCCATTACCTCGTTGAAATCCTGTTCCCGCTTGTTCTTCGGATTGGCATATATATAAATGCCAAGCGATTCATGACGGATAACTTTCATTGTTTCCTTGTCTCTATACCCAGGATAATAATCCAGATAAAACGACAGCATCCTGTTTTTCAAAGGACGTGTTCTTAATGTTACGGTTTTACAATCGTTCATAATGTTATATTTTTTATGGTTGTTATTAATTCGCTGGCAAATCACTGTAATGTAACCATGCAGACCACCTTCAGTGACGATTAATTTTGGAATAATTTACGGTAGCCTATAATCGGGTCACTTACGGACACCCATTACCCGGTCAAAATCCACTTTCAGGAAGCGGACGAAGCGCCCGTTCTTCTCTCGGGGAATCTGATGGAATTGCAGGATATTATAAACCGAGTCACGGGAGAGTTTGAATTTTTCCATTGCCTCTTTGACGGTGTAGTATTCGGCCTTGCTCTCTTCCGCAGAGTTTTTCGAGAGGTCGAAATGCAGTTTCGAGTAGTAGATCTGCCCGTGTTCTTTCTTTGAGGGAATGTTGTTACGGTAGACGTGAGAACGGATGGCGACACGTGTCATGCCGTATTTTTCCTGAATATCTTCGGGAGTGTACCATTCCGTCAGGTCGGAGTCCACCTCATATTTGGCAAAGGCGGCATCAATATGTTTCTTGCTGTAATAGTTGAACTGACGGATTCTCACTTTCGGAACCTTGTGCTGTCGTGTATAAGTCCATACCCATTTGGCATTGACCTTATATTTCTGTGCAATCTCCTCGGCAGTGTAATACTCGGTGATGTCAAAGTCGTTTTTTGCTACCAGCCGTTCATAAGGTTTGCTTTTGAGCATGAGTTCTATGTCGGCTTTCCGTATCAACGACATCTTTCCGCTGAGCCGGGATGCACGGAGTTTCTCTTCCTTTACCAGTTTGTAGATGTACTGTCGGCTTACACCCATCAGACGTGCTGCCTGCGAAAAAGTGAAGTATTCCTGCTTTTCCAGCGACGAGCGCAATTCCTGCATCTCCTGCATATGGCGCAACTCCATCTTCCGTTCCATCATGCGGTGTTTGTAACCTCGTTTCGAGCATTGCGGGCTGCAATAACAGGTAGTTGTTTTCTGTGCGATGAACGGTTTTCCGCACCATTGACAAATTCTTTTTACTTCCATATTTTCGTCCTATTTTCTGCCATTTTACATGAATTTTAATTTCCCTTTTTGTCCACACATGTAAACCATTGTCAACACACGTCAACTAATGCGTCACTGTGATATTTGGGCAAACCGTGAATTTCTGTCACGGTAGAAATACGTATGAAAAATATGGATAAAAACCGTTACTTCCAAATACGGTCTGGAAAGTACATAAAAAACAAAAGTCGCTGATATACAGCAACTTTATTCTAAATGGTTATGGTTGGTTATGGCTGTTTACAAGCCGTTACTTGCCGATGCAGAATTTCGAAAAGATGTTTTGCAGGATTTCGTCGGGGGCGATGGCGCCGCGGCCCGTGATGGCGCCGAGGTGGGTGATGACCTGGCGGATTTCTTCGCTCAGAAGATCGGTCGGAAGGCCGTGGGCGAGACCGTCGAGGGCTTGGCCGAGTGCTTCGCGGGCCGCCGAAAGCGCTTCGTAATGGCGGCTGTTCGAGACGACCGGATCACCGTGGTAGAGCGCTTCGGTGTCGACGGACTCCCGCAGGGCGTCGCACAGGGCGTCGATACCCTCGCCGTGTTTGGCAGAAATGCCGACAACGCCTTCGGGAAGCCGCCATGCGGCCGGAGCCTTGTCGGTCTTGTTGACGACGGTCAGGAGTTTCTGCCCGGGACGGAGCGGAAAATCCGGGGCGGGAACCGGACCCGTGAGCGTCGAGGCGTCGACCATATGAATGACGATCCGCGCCCGTTCGATGCTCGACATCGTGCGCTGGATGCCCATTTGTTCGAGCCGGTCGTCGGTCGGGCGGATGCCGGCCGTGTCGAGGAACCGGAAAAGCACGCCGCCGATGTTGGCGCACTCCTCGATCACGTCGCGCGTGGTTCCGGCGATCTCCGAGACCATGGCCCGCTCCTCGTTCAGAAGTCGGTTGAGCAGCGTCGATTTGCCGACGTTCGGCGCTCCGGCGATGGCCACGGCGACGCCCTCCCGGATGGCGTTGCCCAGTGCGAACGAACTGCGCAGGCGGTCGATCTCCGCAGCGATGCGCTGCATCGTCGCGCGCAGCGCCGTACGGTCGGCGAACTCCACATCCTCCTCCGAGAAGTCGAGTTCCAGTTCCAGCAGCGAGGTGAGGTTCAGCAGTTTTTCGCGCAGCGATTCGAGCTCTTCGGAGTATCCGCCGCGCATCTGCGTCGAGGCCAGCGCGTGCGCGGCGCGTGACGACGAGGCGATCATGTCGGCCACGGCCTCGGCCTGCGAGAGGTCGAGTTTCCCGGCCAGGTAGGCGCGGATGGTGAATTCGCCCGGCTGGGCCATGCGTCCTCCCGCGGCAATCAGCAGCCGGAGGATTTCCGAGACGATGTAGGAGGAGCCGTGGCACGAGATTTCGACCGAGTTTTCGCCCGTGTAGGAGTGCGGGGCGCGGAAAACGGCCGCCAGCACGTCGTCGATCACGCGGTCGCCCTCGGCTATCGTACCGTAATGTACCGTGTAGCCGTCTGCCTCGGCGAGCGGCCGCCGGCCCCGGAATATCCGGTCGCAGACGGCGAAAGCTTCGCCGCCGCTGATGCGGATGACGGCAATAGCCCCTCCGGCGGCGGTTGCAGAGGCGACGATGGTATCGTGATCGGTGTTCATTACCTGCCTTCGATGCGGAGCCGTTGTCCGATGCGGAGTTTGTGGGCGCTCTTGAGCTTGTTCCAGCGCATGATCTGCGCCGTGGTCACGCGGTAACGGCGGGCGATGGCCCCCAGCGTGTCGCCCTTTTTGACCACGTAGACCGATCCGCTGCGCTCCTGGCGTTTCTTGTCGATGTTGGCCGGGTTGATGTACTCCTTGAGGTACATCGAGTCTTTGGCTTGGATTTCAGGCTCGTGAGCGATGTATTGCATGACATACCGCTGCGGCAGGACCAGCGTGTAGGGCTTGGTCGTGGCCGGGATGATGTCGAGTTTGTACTGCGGATTGAGCTGGCGCAGGGTCTCGATCGGCAGGTCGATCGTCGAGGAGATCTGCCTCAGGTGCATCAGTTTGTTGATCCGGACGGTGTCCACCGAAAGGGGAATCGGGGCTTCGGTCGGCTCGATGCCGTGCTGGCGGTGGTAGGCGTAGGCGTACGACGCGCCGATGAAGGCCGGCACGTAGCCGCGCGTTTCGCGGGGCAGGTAGTCGTAAATCTCCCAGAAGTTCTTGCCTCCCGAGCGGGCGATCGCTTTGTTGACGTTGCCCGGGCCGCAGTTGTAGGCGGCGATGGCCAGCGACCAGTCGTTATAAATGGCGAAGAGGTCTTTCAGGTAGCGGCAGGCGGCCTGCGTGGCGCGGTAGGGGTCGCGGCGTTCGTCGACCAGCGAGTTGATTTCGAGTCCGTAGCTCTTGCCGGTCGTGGGCATGAACTGCCACAGCCCGACGGCGCCCATTGGCGACACCGCCGTGGGGGAGAGCGCCGATTCGATGATCGGCAGCGCGCGCAGCTCGACGGGAAGGCCTTCGCGGAGCAGCTCCTCCTCGATGATCGGGAAGTAGTACTGCGACATGCCGAGGATGCGGCTGATCGTGCCGTAGCGCGAGTTGGTGTAGCGGTTGATGTAGCCCTTTACGATGCTGTTGTAGGGGAACTGGATCGGCGACGCGAGGTCGAGCAGCCGCCGGGAGTAGACCGAGTCGGGCGTGCTGTCGGCCACCTCGGTGGAGTCCTCCAGAATGTACTGTTTGAAAAATTCGCTGAACGCGTCCTGCCGCTGGCGTTCGCGCCATGCGGCCAGCAGCGAGTCGGTCTGTTCGGGGGAGAATCCCAGCGTCATGTCGTTGACGACGGGTTCTTCGGCCGGGGCGGGTTCCGGCTCGGGGACGGGAACCGGTTCGGCCTCGGGAACGGGCGCCGGGACGACGGTTTCGGTTTTGGCTTTCTTGTCGCGTTTCTTCTTGCGGGGGCTGCGGTCGAGGGCCGACGCCGAAGCGGCGACGGCAAGGAGCAGCGCTATGGTAAGGAGTTTCTTCATCGTCTAAAATTTCAGGCTCAAATTGAAGCCGAACACCGGGCGGTTGCCCCCGAGGGTGGGGACGTAGGTGTAGTCGACCAGCGGTTCGAGGTTCATCGAGAGGTCGTCCGAAATGTCGTAGTCCTTGAGGTGGGCGTCGACATGCGCATCGACGATCTGCAGGACGTACAGCGCACCCGAGAGGATGATGCAGAGGTCGCGGTTGCGCCGGTAGTTGTTGCGCAGGTTGCGGATGAACGAGGCCGAATAGCGTCCGTGGAACTCGTCGGTCGGTCCGTCGGGGTATTTGTCGGGATTGCGGTCGTAGTCGCTCAACAGATTGTAGGCCTTTTTGAAACGTTGGTAGCCGCGGTTGTTCCAGTCGATGCAGTAGATCATCGAGGCGAATCCGCCGATGACGAAAGGCACTTTCCAGTAGCTTTTGTTGTAGATCTGTCCCGCTCCGGGGAAGATGCAGGCGAGCGTGGTGGCCTTCTTGACGCTCGACACGTCGTTGGTCGAGTAGCTCACGGCCGCGTCGCCGATGAAGTAGATGTACGAGGCGATCGTGATCCCCAGGTAAACCTGACGCCGCGTGTTGCTGCGGATCATCTTGGACTGGAGGGCGTCCAGCTCGGGCGTGCGCGAGAGGTTCACGTCGGTATAGGATTCGAACTGGCGCTTGAGCGGCTTGTAGGTCTTGTTTTCGTGGATGTACAGTCCCAGTCCGGTTCCCACCAGTCCGTAGAGGATCGGCAGTTTCCAGTACTGTTTGTTGTAAATCTGTCCGTAGCCGGGGACCACGGTCGAAATCCAGCACACCTTCGAGAGCGACATCGAGTCGCTCATAAACCAGCCTTTTTTGTAGACCTTGCGTTTGGTCGTGGTGTCCACGCCCCGCTGTGCGGCGTCGAAGCGCGCCAGGGCCAGCGAGTCGAGGTAATGCAGGTCGTCGGAGCGCAGGTCCGCGACGGCCGCCGAGTCGGCGGCGTATTCGGCGGCGGCGATCGAGTCGATCTGCCGTACGAGGCCCGCCAGGCGCAGCGAATCGCGCCGGCCCTTGAGCGAATCCGGTTTTTCGAGCAGTCCGCCGCGGACGACCGTGCGTGCGCCGCGGTGGAGCTGCGCCCCGGCGGGCAGTCCCAGCGAAAGGGCTGCGACCAGGAGCAGGAGTCTGAACCGGATTGTCTCCATATATTAATTAGGAGCGTTTAGCGAAACGTTCGATGAACTGTTCGATGTCCCTGTCGTCCGTGAAGCCGATGACGATTTTGCCGCCGCCGTTTTTCGCGCGTTTGATCGAAATTTCCTGCGAAAAGAACTTTTCGAGCTGCTCGACCAGTTTCAGGTAGCTTTCGGGATACTCTTCGTCCTCCACATTCTGTGCCTCTTTGCCCGGGGCTTCGGAGAGAGAGCGGACCAGCTCCTCGACCTGGCGGACCGAGAGGCCTTTCTTGATGCACCTTTTCAGCACGCGCAGCTGCTGGTCGGCGGGCGCCCCGGCGATGGCTTTGGCGTGTCCCATCGAGATCAGCCCCTCCTTGAGGGCGAGCTGCACCTCGTCGGGGAGTTTCAGCAGGCGCAGGTAGTTCGACACCGACGAACGCTTCTTGCCCACCTTCTCCGACAGGGCGTCCTGCGTGAGGTTGCACTCGTCGATCAGGCGCTGCATGCCCAGCGCGATTTCGATGGCGTTGAGGTCCTGTCGCTGGATGTTCTCCACGAGGGCCATGGCGTGCAGGTTCTCGTCGTCCACCTCGCGGATATAGGCCGGGAGGGTCTTCAGGTCGGCCCGCTGCGCGGCCCGCCAGCGGCGTTCGCCGCTGATGATGACGTATTTGCCTCCGTCGCCCTTTTTTACCGTCACGGGCTGGATGACGCCCAGCTGGCGGATCGAGTCGGCCAGTTCGTCCAGAGCCTCCTCGTCGAACTGCGTGCGCGGCTGCGTGGGGTTGGGTATGATGTCGGCGATTTCGATTTCTGCCATCTGGCTCATCGGTTTGAGCTTGGCATCCACGGGATCGCTGCCGAAAATGGCGTCGAGTCCGCGTCCTAATCCCTTCTGTTTCATATCGGTATTCGTTTATTTGCTGCGTTTGCGGTTGCGTTTCAGGAATTCCCGGGCCAGGGCCAGGTAGTTTTCCGAGCCGACGGCCCCGGCGTCGTAGAGCATCACGGGTTTTCCGTGCGAGGGCGCTTCTCCCAAACGGATATTGCGCTGGATTATTGTGTCGTAGGCCAGGGGGCCGAAGTGCTCGCGGACCTCGCTCACCACCTGGTTGTTCAGGCGGTTGCGCATGTACATCGTCAGCAGGAAGCCCTCGATGTCGAGGCCGGGGTTCAGTCCGCCCTTGACCTTGCGGATGGTGTTGAGCAGTTTGGAAAGCCCTTCCAGGGCGAGGTATTCGCACTGCACGGGGATCAGCACCGTGTCGGCGGCCGTGAGGATGTTGACCGTGGTGTAGCCCAGCGACGGCGAGCAGTCGATGAAGATGTAGTCGAACTTTCCGCGCACCGAGTCGACGATGCGTTTCATCACGTGGTGGGCGTTTTCCATCTTCGGCAGTTCGGTGTCGGCGGCCACCAGGTCGATCGACGAGGGCAGCACCCAGAGGTTTTTCACGTCGGGACTTTGGAGAAGCACTTCGTCGGCCTGTTTCTGTCCGGCGATGCACTCGTAGATGCCTTCGAGGTTGATGTCGAAGCCCAGCCCCGAGGTGGCGTTCGCCTGCGGATCGGCGTCCAGCAACAGGACTTTCTTGCCCAGCAGGGCCAGCGAAGCCGCTAAATTGATAGCTGTCGTGGTCTTGCCCACGCCGCCTTTCTGATTGGCCAATGCGATTACCTTTGCCATGTTTGAATTCGGTTTATAAGCAGGCAAATTTAGTGAAATTAAATGGAAATCCATAACCGTAGCGGAAAAATGCTTATCTTTACGGTCGGAATGAATTGATAGCTATACGATACTATGGAAGAAAAAAAATCGCCGGCTTCCGCGGCGGAGTCCGCAGCTTCGGGACAGCCGGCCGCAGTCCCGGCGGCGGAGCTGCGTCCGGGCCGCCGGAAATTCCCGACCGTGGGCGACCTGTTCGCCATGCTGGGTATCGCCTTCGGGGCGCAGATCGTCGTGGGGACCGCAGCGATGGTCTTCCTGCTTTTCGCCGGGCACGGGCTTGATTTCAAATCGCTGGAGCCGGCTGCGCTGGGCAAGGTGATGGCGGCGCTCTATTTCTGCTCGATGTCGATCACGCTTGCCGGCATCCTCTGCTACCGCCGCGCGCGCGGCGGTAGCGGTCCGTGGGCGCGTTTCTCGGCCCGGGGGCTGAATCCCGCGCTGTTGCTGTGGGCCTTCGTGCTGATGTTCGCCGTCGGCGTGGTGCTCGAACCGCTGCTGCGGCTGATGCCCGAACTGTCGCTCGAAGTGGGCCGCGGATTCTGGACCATCCTCTCGCTGGTGATCTTCGCTCCGATCTTCGAGGAGCTGATCTGCCGCGGCGTCGTGCTGGGGTCGCTGCGCGGTAAGTTCGGCGTGACGACCGCATGGCTCGTCTCGTCGCTCTTCTTCGGCGTGCTCCACGGCCAGCCCGTGCAGGTGATCAACGCCACGGTCATCGGCCTGGTGCTCGGCTACGTTTACCTGGCGACCGATTCGCTGTGGTCGGTGATGATCCTCCATGCGCTGAACAACGCCGTGGCCTATCTGGCGCTGGCCACCGGGCACGGCAATGCGCTGCTGATCGACCTGGTGGGCAGCCGGACGCTTTACGTGCTGATTTACATCGCGGCGCTGGCGCTCTCCGCCGTGTCGGGCTATATGATGCTGCGCACGCTGCGGCGCATGAAGGAGGCGGAGAAAAATCCGTCCGCGGCGTAATAATCCGGCTCCGCACTGCGTTACTTACAAGTAAAAAACGTATCTTTGCCCTTCGGAATATGAATTTGCGAGCGAAAATAGCGGTCGCGGCGGGTGTGCTGCTGCTGGCGGGTTGCCGGGAGCTGCCGCGTTATTTTGCCGGCGACACGACCATTGCGCGGGCCGGCGGCAAGGACCTGCGGCTGGGCGACGTGCGGTCGGTGGTCCCGCAGGGGCTTTCGGGCGACGACAGCGCGGCCTTTATGAAGGTTTACATCGACCGCTGGGTGCTCAAGCAGCTCAAGCTCCAGGAGGCGGAGACGCTCTTTTCCTCTTCGGCGGGCGACATCGACAAGATGGTGGAGGAGTACCGCCAGGCGCTGCTGATCCGCCAGCTGGACCAGCATTACGTCGACCGTTCGATCGACACGGTGTTCACCGCCGACGAGATTGCGGCCTACTACAACGCTCACAAGGCCGATTTCAAACTCGACCGCACGATCGTCAAGGGGCGCATCGTCCGTTTCGGCGAGGGGTACCGGCAGGCCGCGAAGCTCAAGACGCTGATGGGGGCCAGGTCGGAGGCGCAGCAGCAGGATTTCAGGGACATCTGCGAGAAGAACGATTTCACGGTGGACGATTTCCGCGACCAGTGGATTGATTTCCCGGAGTTTTTGAGCTACCTCCCGACGCTGCGTTCGCAGAGCTACGATTCGGTGCTGGCGACTGCTGCCGTGCAGGAGATGCGCGACAGCCATGCGCACTATTATTTCCAGATTGATGCGGTGCTGCGCGAGGGCGAGCCGATTCCGCTCGAACGGCTGCGCGGAACGATCCGCCGCATCCTGTTCAACCAGCGCAAGGGCGAGATCATCCGCGCGCACGAGGAGGAGCTTTGCGCCCGGGCCGCGGAGATGGGCGAGGTGAAGATTTTCGCCGACGAGAAACCGAAGAAAGACGAATAAAAATAAAACGATAAACGAAACCAAGATGTTGAAAAAAGCTATGATGGCCGCGGCGCTCGCCCTGTTGTTCGCAGGCGCCCTTGCGCAGAAACGACAGGTGATGCTCGACAAGGTGGTGGCCGTGGTGGGCGGATCGTCGATCCTCTACTCCGAGGTGGACGACTATGCGCGCCAGCTGACGGAACAGCGCCGTCAGGAGGGTTACACTTCCGACCGCGACCCGATGAACGAGGCGCTCGAAGCGCTGATGACCCAGAAGCTGCTCTACAACCAGGCCCAGATCGACTCGGTGAAGGTCAACGACGCCGACATCATGGCGCGCGTCGAGGAGCAGGTGCAGCAGATGGTCGAGGCCGAAGGCTCGATCCCCCAGCTCGAAGCCAAGCACCACATGCCGATCTTCAACATCCGCGAGATCATGCGCCAGCGTTACGAGGAGCAGGCCTATGCCAACTCCATGCAGACCGAGGTGGTCGACAAGGTGTCGGTGATTCCGGGCGAGGTGGAGCGTTTCTACAAGTCGATCTCGAAGGACAGCCTGCCGCTCGTCGCCGACCAGTATGTCTATGCGCAGATCACCAAGTTTCCCAAGTCGATGACCGCCGCCAAGCAGCGTACGCGCGAACGGCTGATCGACATGCGCGAACGCGTGATCACGGGCAAGGCCAAGTTCGAAAACCTCGCCCGCATGTATTCGCAGGACCCCGGCACGATGATGCGCGGCGGCGAGATGGACCCCTCGACGCTCGAACAGCTCGACCCCGCATTCGGCGCGGCGCTGGAGAAGATGCGCCCCGGCCAGATTTCCGAGGTGGTCGAGTCGCAGTTCGGCTTCCACATCATCCAGCTTCTGGACAAGCGCGGCCGGCTCTATCATTTCCGCCACATCCTGCTGCGTCCGGTCTACACGACCGAGGAGCTGGGCGGTTCGCTCAATACGCTCGACAGTCTGGTGAAGGTGATCCGCAAGGATTCGATCACCTTCGAGAGGGCTGCGCTGCTCTATTCGGACGACGCGCAGTCGAAGATGAACGGCGGCATCGTCTCGAACCACGACATCCTGGAGCGTTTCAACGCCTTCGACGCCAAGCTGACCGTCACGAAATTCCTCAAGGAGGACTTCGGCCGTTTCAAGAGCCTCGATGATTACAACGCCCTGAACCGGCTCAAACCCGGCGAGATTTCGGAGGCCTACCTCACCGAAGACATGCTCGGCAACCAGATGGCCAAGATCGTCAAGCTGGTTGAGGTGATCCCCACGCATACGGCTTCGCTCAACGAGGACTACCTGCGGCTCGAAGAGATGGCCTTGCAGGACAAGCAGGAGCGGGTCTTCAAGGAGTGGCTTTCGAAGAAGATCGACGGCATGTACGTCTACATCTCGCCCGAATTCCGCAACGGGGAGTTCGAGAACAAACACTGGGTGAAATAGGCCGTGCGCAGGCTCTTGTCCATAGCCGTAGTGGTGCTGGCCGCCGCCGTGGTTGCGGCGCGCAGCGGTATGCAGGCGCCGGAGCCGGAGGGCGAGAAAAAGCTCATCGACCTCAAGTCGGACCTGATGGGCCCCATCGCCCCGGGCGATTCGGTGGTTTTCCTGGTGGGGAACTTCGCCGCACAGCACAACGGCGCCGTCATCACGTGCGACTCGGCCGTGCGTTACTCGGACATGCGCATCGAGTTCTTCGGCAACGTGCTCATCAACAAGAATACGACCTACATTTACGGTGACCGGGCCGAGTACGACGGCGAGCTGAACGAGGCGCGGGTCTACTCCGACATCGTCAAGGTCGTCGACGGCGACGCCACGCTCTACACCTATAAATTCCTGTTCAACACGAAGAAGAACATCGGCGAATTCGCCGACGGCGGGGTGATGCTCAACCGCGAGAACCTGCTCGAATCGGTCCGCGGCTACTATTATGCCGACACGAAGGAGCTGATCGCCGTCGACCGCGTCGAAATGCGCAACGACGAATACGAACTCAAGGGCGATTCGGTGGTTTACAACATGGCTACCGACAACGCCTTTTTCTTCGACCGCACCAACATCTGGAACAAGGACGGCGACTACCTCTATGCCGACCGCGGTTCCTACGACAAGGCCGATACGCTCTACATCGTGACGCGCAACGGCTATATCCTGACTGAAAAGCAGGAGATCTGGAGCGACAGCCTCCATTACTACCGCGCCGAGGACCATGTGATCCTGCGGCGTGATTTGCAGCTGGACGACGCCGAACACAAGGTGATCGCCTTCGGCGACTACGGCGAGTACTGGAAGGAGCCGGGAAATGCGTTCCTCACGCGCCGGCCCGCGGTGGTGAGTTACGACCTTTCGCAGGGCGACTCGCTTTTCATGCGCGCCGATTCGATGTACCTCTTCACGATCAATGAAAACGCACTGCGCCGGGCCGCCGCTGCGGCCAAAGCCGATTCGCTGGCGCGTCTGAAAACCGATTCCGCCCTTCTCGGGACGCCGCACCACCCGGCCGGGGAGCTTCCCGAAGGCCGTCCTGCGGCGGATTCGCTCGGAAGTCCCCGCGTTCCGGCCGTCGGTCCCGGTTCGCCGGAAGACGCCGCAGGGCCGGATTCGCTGGCCCGGCGGGAGGTCCCCGATTCGCTGCTGGGCGTTTCCGTCCCGGATTCGCTGGCCGTTCCGGCCGTCGATCCGCTCGACACGCTGGTCGGCGATGCCCGGAAAGCCTACCTCAAGGAGCAGGCCGCCAAGTTGAAGGCGGCCCAAAAAGCCGCTGCCGCCAAGGCCCGGAAGGAAAAACTGGAGGAGATCGCCAAAAAACGCCAGGATAAGACGACGGCCAAACTGCTGGCGCAGAAGGAGCGGGAGGAGCGGCGCCTCGCTGCGCGCAAACTCAAGGCCGAGTCGAAACTCCGCGCCCGTCAGGCCCGCGCCGCCCGCAAAGGCAAGGTGATTCCGGTCGATTCCACGGCCCTGCGCGAGATCGACTCGCTGATCGCCCGCAACGACCGGGAGATGGATTCGCTGCTGTTGCAGATGGCCGATTCGCTGGCCGCCGACTCGCTGGCGATGCGGATTCCGGCCGACTCGGTCGATTCGCTCACCGACTCCGCCGACTCGGTTTACCGCCTGATGAAGGGTTTCCGCAATGTGCGCATTTTCCGTTCCGATTTCCAGGCCGTATGCGACTCGATGACGGCCATCAGCACCGATTCGACGATCCACCTCTACATCAATCCCGTGCTGTGGAACCAGGGTAACCAGATCACCTCCGACGTGATGGACATATTCACCGAGAACCAGCAGATCACGCGCGCCGAGTTCATCGGCACTCCGATGATGGTCTCCCAGCTCGACACGGTCCATTACAACCAGGTGGCGGGCAAGCAGATGACGGCGTGGTTCCGCGACAATCAGATCTACCGCAACGACGTGAACGGCAATGCCCAGACGATCTACTACATGCAGGACGGCGAGCCGCCCCAGATCACGGGCATGGGCGTCATCGAGAGCGGCGACTGTTCGTTCTATATCGAGGACAAACAGGTCGTGACGATCGTCTACCGCAAGGACCCCGACTGGAACATCTATCCGATGGACAAGATTCCCGCCGATCAGGAGCTTTACCTCAAGGGGTTCAAGTGGGAGGGCGCGCGGCGTCCGACGCAGGGGGCGGTTTTCGACCGCAGGGTCCGGCCCTCGCAGCGCGAGGAGAAGAGGCATCTCGCACATCCGGATTTCCCGCTTCTGAAAGCCCTCGAGGAGCGCAAGAAGCAGCTGATCGAGGAGCGCCGCTGGGCCGACCGCAACGATCAGGTCGATGCCGCCACCGTGGAGTGGATGCGGGCGCTGGGCTTCGAGGTGGGCCAGCCTCGGGAGTCGGGACCCAAGCTCTGAAAAATTGGAAAAAGGTGAAAAGATGCAAAAACTTTTCACCTTTTTTGTGCTATTTTTGCAGCCGGTTAGCCGTTAATGTCTGTTTTCCCATGAAGAAAAGTCTGATCGCCCTGGCATTCGGGACGTTGGCGCTCGGTATGGCGGAGTTCGTGATGATGGGCATTCTGCCCGACATCGCCCGCAGCCTCGGCGTCTCGATCCCCGAAGCGGGGCACCTGATCTCCGCCTATGCGCTGGGCGTCTGCTTCGGGGCGCCCCTCACGGTGCTGGTGGCCCGCACGCGGCCGCTGAAACACATCCTGCTGGCCCTCACGGGCCTGATCATTCTCGGTAACGCCTGTGCGGCGCTTTCGCCGAACTACTGGACCCTGCTGGCCATGCGTTTCGTCTCGGGGCTTCCCCACGGGGCCTTCTTCGGCGTGGGGTCGATCGTCGCCGAGCGCGTCGCCGACAAGGGCCGGCGGGCCGAGGCCGTGTCGATCATGGTCGTGGGCATGACCGTCGCCAACCTCTTCGGCGTGCCGCTGGGAACCTATATCAGCGGCGTCGTGACGTGGCGCGCCACGTTCGGGATCGTCGCCGTGTGGGGAGCCGTGGCCATGCTGCTCGTGAAATTGTGGGTTCCGGCTCTGCCCGCGCTGCCCGATACGGGGATGAAGGGGCAGTTCCGGTTTCTGAAAAGCGCCGCTCCGTGGCTGGTGCTGGCGTCGGTGATGCTGGGCAACGGCGGCATCTTCTGTTGGTACAGCTACGTCAGCCCGCTGATGGTCCACACCTCGGGGTTCCGTTCCGAGGACCTGACGCTGATCGTCATGCTGGCCGGTTTCGGCATGTTTGCGGGCAATATCGTCGGCGGTCACTATGCCGACCGGTTCACGCCCGAGCGGGTTGTGCGCTTCACGCTCGGCATGGCCTGTCTGGCGCTCGTCGGCATCTTTTTCGGGGCGCATGTCCGCTATCTTTCGCTAGCGCTGATGTGTCTGACTACGGCCTGCCTCTTCTGCGTATCGTCGCCCCAGCAACTGCTGATCCTCGAAAATTCGCGCGGCGGCGAGATGCTCGGCGCGGCGCTCGTGCAGGTGGCTTTCAACCTGGGCAACGCCCTGGGGGCCTACGTCGGCGGCCTGCCGATCGGGCACGGGCTTGGCTATGAATATACGGCGCTTCCCGGCGCGGCTTTCGTGCTGCTGGGGATGACGGCCGCCATGATCTACATCCGTAAATATCCCCGGCATGAACAGCGATAACAGCGAAGAGATCTTTCCCGTGGTCGACGCGGCGGGGAACGTCGTCGGCAAAGCCACGCGCGGCGAGTGCCACGGCGGGTCGATGCTCCTGCACCCGGTGGTGCACCTCCATGTTTTCAATTCGCGCGGCGAACTCTATTTGCAGAAACGCCCCGCCTGGAAGGACATTCAGCCCGGACGGTGGGACACGGCCGTGGGCGGCCATGTGGACTACGGCGAGACGATCGCCGAAGCCCTGCGGCGCGAGGTGCGCGAGGAGCTGGGCATCACGGATTTCGTGCCCGGGGCGGTTGCGGTCTATCCGTTCCGCTCGGAACGCGAATACGAACTGGTCCATGTCTTCCGCACGGTCTACGACGGCGAGGTCCGTCCGAGCGGGGAGCTTGACGGCGGGCGTTTCTGGTCCCCGGACGAAATCCGCGAAAACCTCGGACAGGGTGTTTTCACACCCAACTTCGAAGGCGAAGCCGGATTGATTCTCGGGTGATTCCGTTGTCCGCGCCGGCGTCGTTTCCGGTTTTTCGGCCGCCGCTGCGGTTGAGGCCCGAAAGTTGATGCGGGTACGGGTATGCAGACACTTCTGAAACGTTGGACGCACGCCCTGCTCGAATGGCTGGGCCTGACTTCGGCCACCGGCGATGCGCTCGACCGCTGGGCGGCTTTCGTGCTCGTGGTGCTGGCCGCCGTGGTTTTCGACCTGCTGCTGCAACTGGGCATCGTACACGGGGTGCGGAAACTCGTGGAGCGCACCCGGGCCAAGTGGGACGACACGCTTTTCAGCGTTCCGGTTCTCCGGCGCATGTGTCATATTTTGAGCGCCATTCTGCTGGCCGTCGTGCTCCCGGTGGTCTTCGAGGAGAAATCCACCGGGCGCGTCATCGTCCTGCGGTTCATGGAGGCCTATATCGTCTTTTCGGTTTTCCGCTTCGTCAACGCCCTGCTCTATGCCGCCTTCCACATCGCTGCGGCGCGTCCCGCCTGGCAGAACAAACCCATCAAGGGCCTGCGGCAGACGGCGCAGGGCATTGCGCTGCTGATCTGCACGATTCTGATCGTTTCGATCCTGCTCGACAAGTCGCCCGCCATCCTGCTGACGGGACTGGGCGCCTCGGCGGCCGTGCTGATGCTGATTTTCCGTGACAGCATCCTCGGCTTCGTTTCGGGCATTCAGCTCGCGGCCAACGACATGCTCAAGGTCGGAGACTGGATTTCGATCCCCAAGTACGGGGCCGACGGCAACGTCGAGGAGGTGTCGCTCACGACGGTCAAGATCCGCAATTGGGACAACACGCTCGTCATGCTGCCGCCCTACCTGCTGACGACCGATTCGTTCACCAACTGGCACGCCATGCAGCTTTCGGGCGGGCGGCGCGTGATGCGCTCCGTGGCGATCGACATGACGAGCGTGCGTTTCTGCACCCCCGAGATGCTGGACCACTACCGTACGATCGACCTGATCCGCGACTACGTCGATCAGACCGAACGGCGCGTCGAGGAGTACAACGCCGCGCACGGCATCGGCTCCGGGGAACGGCGGATCAACGGCCTGCATCAGACCAACCTCGGGGTTTTCCGGGCCTATCTGGTCCGCTACCTCCGGAACGAGGTTCCGGTGAACAAGGATATGACGCTGATGGTGCGGCAGTTGCAGCCCACCGAAACGGGGCTTCCGATGCAGCTCTATTTCTTTACCGATACGGTCGTGTGGGTGGATTACGAGGGGATTCAGTCGGATGTCTTCGATCATGTGCTGGCCGTGATTCCCGAATTCGGGTTGCGGGTTTTTCAGAATCCGTCGGGGGAGGACGTCGCCTCGCTGCGCAATGCCTTTTTTCCAAACGCGCAGACACCCTCGCAGACACCCCCGCAGGCGTCACCGCAGGCCTCCTCACAGGCCGCCCCGCAAAATGCGCCGCCCCTGCATGCATCCCGGCCGGCCGCCCCGCAAAGGCCGCAGGCGGAACAGCCCGCCCCGGAGGAGGCTAAAGCACCAGCATCAGCATCACCTGAATGATGATCACGCGCAGGAACATGCACACGGGATAGACCGTGGCGTAGGATACGGAGGGGTTGTCGCCTTCGATCGTGTCGTTCACGTAGTTGAGCGCCATCGGGTTGGCCATGCTGCCGCACAGCAGTCCCGAGACCGATCCGAAGTCGACCTTCAGCACCCGCAGGGCGAACAGCCCCACCAGCACCACCGGCACGAACGTCAGGGCGAATCCGATGCCGAGCCACAAGGCCCCCTCGGGGCGCATGACGGTCTCGAAGAAGTGGGTTCCGGCATCCAGCCCGAGGCATGCGAGGTACATCGAAAGGCCCAGTGCGCGCAGCATCAGGTTGGCGCTCTGGGTGGTGTAGGTGATCATGTGGAGCCGGGGGCCGAACGTGCCGATCAGGATGCCGACGATGATCGGGCCGCCTGCGAGTCCCAGTTTCACGGGAATCGAAATCCCGGGGATCGCCACGGGAATGCTTCCCAGCGTGAGGCCGAGGATCAGGCCGATGAACACCGCCGCGAGGTTGGGTTCGTTGAGGCTCTTGACGGCGTTGCCGAGGATTTTCTCGACGTTGCGGATCGCCTCCGCTTCGCCCACCACGGTCAGACGGTCGCCCAGCTGCAAACGCAGGTCGGGGGTGGCCAGCAGTTGCACGCCCGAGCGGTACACGCGGCTGATGTTGATGCCGTAGGTGTTCCGCAGGCGCAATTGCGAGAGTTTCTTGCCGTTGATTTCGGGGCGTGTCACGAGGATGCGCTGCGAGATGAGCTGGCTGTCGACGGAGTTCCAGTCGATGTTTTCCGTGTTCCAGTCCTTGGTCTCCTGCTCGCCGAAGATCAGCCGCAGGGCGTCGGCCTCGCCGGGCGTGGTGATGACCAGGATCAGGTCGTTCTCCTGTAGGGTTTTGTCCGAGGTGGGGATCGAAACCCGCCCGTCGCGCCACAGGCGCGAAATGACGAAATGGTGGTGGCTCTGCGTCGCGATTTCGTGGACGCTCTTGCCGAAGACCGCGGGATTGGTGAGGTGGTAGCTGGCAATGAAGACGTTCTTGCGGTGTTCGGCGTCGGGTCCCGGCATGTCGCAGGGACGCACGAAGAGCTTGCGCAGGAAGACCACGGCCAGAATTACGCCTACGACGCCCAGCGGGTAGGCCACGGCGCAGCTCAACGCCGCTCCGTTGGCGTCGATGCCCATTTGTTGCAGTGTCTGCTGCGCGGCGCCCAGCGCCGGGGTGTTGGTCGTCGCGCCGCACAGAATGCCCGACATGTCGGGCATCGAGACTCCGAAGGCGTAGCTCATCGCCATGGCCAGGGCCGTTCCGAGCAGCACGATGGCGATGGCGGGCGAGACGAGCCGCAGTCCGTCGGCGCGCATCGAACTGAAGAAGCCCGGCCCCACCTGAAGGCCGAGGGCGTAGACGAAGATCACCAGTCCGAAACTCTCGGCATAGGTCAGCATCGCCGGGTCGAGCGAAAGCCCGAAATGCCCGGCCAGAATGCCCACGAAGAAGATGAAGGCCGTTCCGAGCGAGATTCCGAAAAAGCGGATCTTTCCCAGTCCGATACCGATCGTCGAGATGAGCGAAACCACCACGACGGCCTGCAAAGCCGAGTGCTCGACGAACAATTCTTTAAGCCATTCCATTCCTTCAACTGTTGAAACCGTTGCAAAAGTAGGTCAAATTTTCCGGATTGCCGCTTTTTTGCAGAACGAAAAGTGGTCCGTATGCGTCCGGGCGTATTATTTTGCCTTTTCGGGGTATGACATTTTGGTCGAGCCTTATTACAAAAACGCTCTACCTATTGTGGGTTGGGATAATTTGTCTACTTTTGTATTGCTGGGATAAACACAGATCATCAGTGACGCACGAAGGACTTTTCTGCCGGAGAAGGTCCGGGATCCAATCCGGCAGCCGCCCGGATTATTCAGGAACTTGATGTTCCGGGTAGCAGCGAGGGTGACCGTTTTAGGTCACCCTTTTTGTTTGAATTCGTTTATCAGAATCTCCCGTTTTCAGAGTTGCAACGGCTTCCCGCGGTGGAAATCGGGAATCTTCGACGGAAAACGAACTCGTATTTGGCCTGCACGGTTTGGGTGACGGCGAGCTGCTGGCTGCGCACGGCGAGCTGCGCCTTGCTGATGTCGTTGCGCGCGGCCCGGCGGTTGAAGATCGGGTTGTCGAGCGGGACGCCGGCGTATTCGCGGCTGTTATGGCGCATCTGTGTCCCGGACGGCCACCGCGTGTTCCGAGCCTTCGGGCCGCAGCCGCTTCGCGGGGGCGGTTCCCGGTTCCCCGGGCGCATGACGGATCACGCCGGTCGTGCGGCGGCCGTCGGGGGCGAAAAAGAGGTGATTGCGGAATATCTGCCTATCGGTAAAAAGGCCCGCCCGGTCTTTTCGGGGACCGGGCCGGGCTTTATGCTTTGAGGCGCAGGAACGAATAGCCGAAGCGTCCGGCTGCGGCGCGTTCCAGCTCCTCGCGGACCGAGGGGTGCGCCACGGCTATCAGCGCCCGGGCGCGTTCTGCGAGGTTGCGGCCCCGCAGGTGCGCCACGCCGTATTCGGTGACGACGTGCTGGACCATGTGGCGCGTCGTGACGACGCCCGCGCCGGGCGACAGCAGCGCCCTGATCTTCGATTCGCCCTTGGGTGTGGTCGAGGGGATGGCGATGAAGGTCTTGCCGCCTTCGGACAGCGCCCCGCCGTACATGAAATCGTGCTGGCCGCCCACGCCCGAGATGATGCGCATTCCGACCGAGTCGGCGCACACCTGCCCCGTGAGGTCCACCTCCACGGCCGAATTGATGGCCATGACCTTCGGGTTTTGCCGGATGCGGAACGGGTCGTTGGTCCATGCCACGTCCTTCATCACGAGGTCTTTGCGGTAGTCCATGTAGTCGTACAGCCGGCGCGAGCCGAGGGCCAGCGAGGCCACCGTCACGCCGGGCATCACCGCTTTCTGCGAGTTGTCGATCACGCCGCTTTCCAGCAGCGGCAGCACGCCGTCGGTCATCGCCTCGGTGTGCAGTCCCAGATGCCGGTGGCCGCCGAGGGCCGCCAGTACGGCGTTCGGAATGCCGCCCACGCCGATCTGCAACGTCGCCCCGTCGGGAATCAGTTCGGCGATGTAGCTGCCGATTTTCCGTTCCGTTTCGCTCGGCACGGCCGTCGGGACCTCCACCAGCGGAGAATCGACCTCCACGGCCGCCGCCAGGCGCGAGGTGTGGATCACGGCGTCGCCGTAGGAGTAGGGCATCGCCTTGTTGACCTGCGCGATGATGGTCTTGGCGCACTCCACGGCGGAAACCGCCAGATCGGCCGAGACGCCGAACGAGCAGTAGCCTTCGGCGTCGGGCGGCGAGACGTTGATGAGTGCGACGTCGAGAGGCAGCGTGCCGTCGCGGAACAGCGCGGGGATTTCGCCCAGGAAGGCCGGAATGGTCTGTCCGTAGCCGTCGGCCAGCCACCTGCGGATGTTGTTGGCGACGAACAGGCTGTTGACGAGGAACGACTCCTTGTATTCGGGGCGGCAGTAGGGGGCGTCGAAGGCTCCCACGGCGAAGGCCGAATAGACCGTCACATGCTCCAGTTCGCCGCCCCGTTCGGCCATTGCGGCCACGAGCGCTTCGGGGATCGAGGTGCTGCCCTGAATGTAGACGCTGTCGTTGGATCGGATGAGTTTTACCGCCTCCGCGGCAGTCGTGTAGTGCATGTTGTCAGCGGTTATTTTCTGCAAAAGCGGTTAAACGTTCTTCGAGCATTTCGAACTGTTCGGGGCGGTTCATCTGCGAGACGCAGACGCGGATGCCGCTCTGGCGGCTGCCGGTCGAGGTGAGCGAGATGGCGCAGATGCCGTAGAGCAGCAGCTCGCTCAACAGTTCGGCGCTGGTCATCGCGCCGTAGCCGACCGTGTAGAAGAATCCGTCGCTGACCGGCTCGTCGCGGTCCTTGTCGTAGACGATGCGGAATCCGTGGCGGAGGAACGTCTCCTTGGTCAGCCGGGCGCGCCGGGCGTACTCCGAGGCTTCGCCCACGAAGTCCAGTTCGCCGTCGGCCGCCGCGCGGAACATTGCCGCCAGGGCGTGCTGCGCCGAATGGCTCGTGCCGGATGAGGCCGCATAGAGAAAGACCAGTACGTAGGCGTCGCCCAGCCGTCCGATGTTGTAACGCCGGCGCAGGGCGGGGTACTCGCGGCGGAAAAGCGCATCGGAGATCGCCGCCACGGCGATTCGCTGCCCGGCGTAGCTGAATATCTTCGACCCGGAGACCAGCAGGATGTAATTGTCCGTGTAGCGGGCCACCGAAGCCTGGTAGGGGGCTTCGAAAGGCCGTCCCAACGGTTTGCGGAAATCCATGCAGAGGTAGGCGAGGTCCTCGATGACGATGGCGTCGTACCGCGTGGCCAGCTCGCCGATCGTGCGCAGCTCGTCCTCCGTGAGGCAGATCCACGCCGGGTTGTTGGGGTTCGAGTAGACGATGGCCGCCACGTCGCCTGCGGCGAGGACGCTCTCGATCTTCGGCCCCAGCTTTTCGCCCCTGTAATCGTAGATGTCGAACGACTCCGAGGGAATGCCGAGAATGCGTACCTGACTGCGCTGCACGGGGAATCCGGGGTCGATGAAGAGGATTTTGCGCCGCTGCGGGTCGAGCTGCGAGCAGAGCAGGAATGTGGTGAAGCTGCCCTGCATCGACCCGACGGTGGGGATGCAGCCCCGGGGGGCCACCTCCACGTCGAGGAAGGCTTTCAGGAAGCGCGACGCCTGCGTCTTGAGTTCCGGAATGCCGAACATGTTGGGATACTGCGACGCGACGCCCGCCTGCAGGGCCGCGCATTCGGCCTCGACGCCCGCCCGTTCGGGCGGCAGCCCCGGCACGCCCATTTCGAGGTGGAGGAACTCCACGCCCGTGTCGCGCTCCATCGTGCGGGCGATGTCGCCCGACTGGCGGATCGTGGCCTGCGCGATGTCGGCTATGTCCATCCGCTCCAGCGCGGAGCGCAGGCAGGACCTGTCGAACGGTATTTTCATGGCTTTGCCTGTTTTTGGGTCGCTTCGTAGCCGGCGCGGAACGCCGCGAGATTCGTTTCGACGACCTGCCCGCCCTTGCGGGCGAAGATGGCGCGGATGCCGGACTCCAGTTTCGCGGCGTCGATTCCGAGCAGCGGCGCGGCGGCTCCCAGCAGCGCCATGTTGGCCGAGCGGGGCGCCATGGCGGCTTTGGCGACGGCGTCGGCGTCGAGGACTACGGCGTGCGGGAGTTTTTCCAGTTCGCGCCGCAGGGCCTCGCCCTCCGGGTAGTTCGGGATGTTGATCAGCGGCGTGATGCCGGTGATTACCCATCCGTCGTCGGCGAGCCACGGCAGGTAGCGCAGCGCCTCCATCGGCTCCATCGAGACGATGAGATCGGCCGCGCCGCGCGGAATGAGATCCGAACGGATGGCCGACGACGAGATGCGCAGGTTCGACTGCACGTCGCCGCCGCGCTGGCTCATGCCGTGGACCTCGGCCTGCTTGATGTGAAGCCCGTCTTCGAGGGCGGCCCGTCCGATGACGGCGGCGATCGAGAGGATTCCCTGGCCTCCTACGCCCGAGAGTATGATGTCGCGTTTCATAAGCCTTTACTTTTTAGCAGCGTTGTGTCGCTTTGCGGTCTGGATACATTCTCTTCGCGGGATGATCACCGAGACGCCCCGGTGGGCGATCTCCTCGCGGATCACGGCCTTCATCTCCTCGCGGTTCTTGGGCAGGGGCACGACCGTGCGGATATGTGCGGGATCGACGCCGATGCCGGCGCAGATCTGTTCCAGACGGCCCGTTCCGGCCGAATCCTGCCCGCCGGTCATGCCCGTCGTGAGGTTGTCCGAGATGATGACCGTGATGTCCGCGCGCTCGTTCACGGCGTCCAGCAGGCCCGTCATGCCCGAATGGGTGAAGGTCGAGTCGCCGATCACGGCCACCGAAGGGTGCTGGCCCGCGTCGGCCGCGCCTTTGGCCATGGTGATCGAGGCTCCCATGTCGACGCATGTGTCGATGGCGTGCAGCGGCGCCAGCCACCCCAGCGTGTAGCAGCCGATGTCGCTGAAAACCTTGCCCGCGGGGTATTCCTCGCGGATCACCTCCGTCAGGGCTGTGTACATGTCGCGGTGTCCGCATCCCTGGCAGAGCGCGGGCGGGCGGGGTACGACGATTCCGCTTGCGGCGTGCGTCCGGCGGGGCGCCATGCCGAGGGCCGCGCGCACGCTGTCGGGCGTCAGCTCCCCGGTGCGGGGCAGTTCGCCGGTCAGGCGTCCGCGGATCGCCACGGGATTGGGCAGCACGCCCCGGACGATCTCTTCCACGACGGGCTGGCCCTCTTCGAGGATCAGCAGCGTGCCGCACTCGGCGGCGATACGGCGCACCAGCGTGCGGGGCAGCGGGTACTGCGCGATTTTCAGCACCGGGTGCGGACATCCGTCGGGGTAGTTCTCCATCAGGTAGTTGTGTGCGATGCCGCAGGCGACGATGCCCAGCCGTTTGTCCGGACCCTCCGTATAGGCGTTGAACGGGCTGGCGGCGGACTCCTCTTCCAGCCGGGCGTAATCCTCCAGCAGCGTCTGGTATCGCACGCGCGAGTTTCCCGGCATCAGCACCCACTGGCGGGGCTGTTCGGGATGGCTCAACGGGTTTTCGGCGCGCGCCTCGCCCGTCTCGACGACGGCCCGCGAATGGGCCATGCGGGTCGTCAGGCGCATCAGCACCGGAATCCGGAACCGCTCCGAGAGGTCGAAGGCGGCCTTCGCCATGTCGTATGCCTCCTGCTGGTCCGCAGGCTCGAAGGTCGGCACGAGGGCGAATTTCCCGTAGAAGCGCGAATCCTGTTCGTTCTGCGACGAGTGCATCGAGGGGTCGTCGGCTGCCACGACCACCAGCCCGCCGTTGGCTCCGGTCATCGCCGAGTTGACGAAGGCGTCGGCCGCCACGTTCAGCCCCACGTGTTTCATGCAGACCAGCGCGCGCTTGCCGGCGAACGACATGCCGAGCGCCTCCTCCATGGCCGTCTTTTCGTTCGACGACCACGTGCGGTGCACGTTGCGCTGCGCAGCCAGGGGATGCTGCTGGATGTATTCCGTGATTTCGGTCGAGGGTGTGCCCGGATAGGCATAGACACCCGACAGTCCCGCGTGGAGCGCCCCCAGTGCGAGGGCTTCGTCTCCGAGTAAGAGTTCTCGTTTTGCCATGAGCTTACGGTCTGGTTCACTTTTTACAAATTTAGGAAAATTTAATTAAAATCCAATATTTGGCGATAATTTATCAGACATTCGGCTGGAATCGGGAAAAAATATAGGTTTCGACCCGGTTTCTGGTTGAAAAATGTAAAATGCGCTCCGGGACGCCGTGCGGCCCGTATCCGGCCTTTCGGCTTTTCCCGGAGGCGGGGACTTTGCGGAGCGGAATCTGCGGGACGTTCACGAAATTGCCGGAATTGTTTGGTTTGATTGGTTTTTTTGCGATCTTTGTGCTGCAAAAGAATAACCCATGAACAACTCGCCGAACATCAAACAGGTGGAAACCGTCCTGAAATACATCAAGAATGAGCTTTATTCCGGACGTTTGCAGCCGGGCGAACGCCTCCCGGCCGAGCGGCGGCTGGCCGACATGTTGGGCGTCGGCCGCGCCCATGTGCGTGCGGCGTTTCAGAAACTCGAATTTTACGGCATCGTCCAGACCTTCCCCCAGAGCGGCACGGTGGTCGCCCAGGAGAAGATGCAGGTGCTCGAACGCATGATCACCGACGCGCTTCAGATCAGACAGTACGACTTCGCGTCGCTGGTCTACGTGCGTGTGCTGCTCGAAATCGAGGCCATCAAGCTCTGCGCCCGCAACCGTACGGCGGAGGATCTGGAGAACATCGAACGGGCGCTGGAGGAGTGCGAGGCGAAATTCTATACCGAGGAGCGTGTCTCGAAGGACTTCGCCTACCACCAGGCGCTGGCCCGCGGGGCGCACAATCCGGTGATCGCGTCGATGCTGCTGGTCATCACGCCCGACGTGCTGCGTTATTACCAGCGTTACCGTGTCTGCACGGTTCCGCAGGAGGAGGTCTATTTCGAGCATCGCGAACTGCTGCGCTGCGTCCGCGAGAAGGACGAGGAGGGGGCCGTCGCGATGCAGCGCCGCCACCTCAAGTCGTTGAGCGAATTCGCTGCGGCCTTCAACGACGAGAACCATTTTCTCGAATAGCGCTCCTGCCGTCCCGAAACGACAAACGGCTGTCCCCGGAAGGACAGCCGTTGCTGTGTTTGGTTGCGTCACGTGCTACCCGCAGAGCCAGTCGCGCAGGATTTCGGGTGTTTCCACCTCCCGGCAGCTGACCGAAGCGAGCAGTTCGCGTCCTTGTTGCGTGAGTGAGTAGTACATCTGGCGCCGGTCTTCGTTGCAGAGTTCGCGGGTCACCAGTCCTTTCTGTTCCACCGAGCGGAGCACTTTCGAGGTGTTCGACGGCGTGAGTCCCAGCAGTTCTCCCAGCTCTCCCGGGCAGAGACGCCCGGTTTTCGAGAGGCTGCACAGCGTCATGCCCTCGTTCAGGCAGATGCCGTAGCGTTTTTCGAACGCGCTTTCGAACTGGTGCACGGCGCGCTGAAGGTCGCGGATCTTACAAAGTTTGTCCATGTTCCTTCGCTTTATATACCGCCTGCATGCCGCAGCGTTTCACGCATTTGCCGCATTCGATGCATTTTCCGGGGTCGATCCGCGGAAGGGAGTTCCCCTCCTGCGAGATCGCGCCCGCGGGGCAGATCGGGATCAGCGGGCAACGGTGGTTCTGCGGGCATAGCAGGGCGTCGACCGTCAGTGCCATTATTTACCCAGCATCACTTTGTCGATGGCCTCCTTGAGCGAAGCCTTGGGCAGGGCGCCCTGGGCCATCTGGGGTTTGCCTTCCATCGGGATGAACAGCAGCGTGGGGATCGAGCGGATGCCGAACGCCGCGGCAAGCTCCTGCTCCTCCTCGGTGTTGATCTTGTAGATGTAGATCCGGTCCCCGTATTCGGCGGCCAGTTCTTCGAGCACCGGTGCGAGGGCCTTGCAGGGACCGCACCACGAGGCGTAGAAGTCGATCAGGGCGGGTTTGTCACCGAGGTATTTCCACTCCTCGGGATTTTTTTCATAGTCGGCGACCTTCTTCAGAAAGTCGGCTTTGGTCAATGCGATCGTTTTCATATTCTTTGCGTTTTTGTTGTTTGTCTGTGCCTGGCTTCCGGCGGCGAAGGCCAGCAGCGCGAAAGCGGTTATGAGCAGTTTTTTCATCTTGTTTTTTATTGTTCTCTATCAATAACGATGCAAAGATAGAATTTATTTTCCGATAAAACAAATTTCCAATGGAAAATATTGTGATCTAATGATTCACTGATTTGAAAACGGCGGGTTTCGCCCGCGGGAATTTTATGTACTTTTGATGTCAACCGACACACGCAGCGCGAGCAGAGACCGCTTGCGGGCTATGCCGTGCCAGAAGGAGGAAAACGAGCGTAGCGAAGTTAAAAGCGCCAGAACCATCCGCATGTCGTTCTTTGCGGGAGTCTTCTCCGTCCCGTGCTGAGCGGGCGCAGTAAGATCAGGCCTTTACGGCGCAAAAACACGCGCCGTAAAGGCTGTGGCGGCTCGGCAAACAGCACGTATCTGCCTTCGCCTGCGGACGCCTTTGCCAGCCTCCCGCTCCGGGCACGCAGGCTGTCGGTTGTTCTTGTTCCGCTCCAAGCGATAATGCGCCTGTTTTATGAATGTTCGCGCAGTCCCCTAAAACCCGCCTCTTAGGCGGGCGAACGTTAGACGGGACGAAGTAGGCGAAGGCATCTGTCGGAGAGTTTTTGGTACTTTTTGCGGTCAAAAAGTACATAAGCTTCCGCGGGCCGAGACCGCGGTTAACCGCCGACCAAAAAGCGGCAAAGAACAGCAGGCGAAGCGTGCGAAATGTTTTGATGGCGAAGGAATGCGAACTCTCGCGGATTATTCCAGATAGACCATCACGTTGCCGCTGATCTGCTGCAACGAGATTTCGCACAGTTTGGTGTTGTACTGCG
>ERZ827490.545-NODE-545-length-58796-cov-10.671916_pt1 | contig 58796 bp, 53 predicted proteins | sample MGYA00519770_ERZ827490 | MGnify/ENA primary metagenome ERZ827490 (study PRJEB31778, sample SAMEA3449324) | human gut metagenome | biome: human gut; feature: human-associated habitat; material: faeces | place: United Kingdom | collected 2010/2012 ...
TTACCATACATTATCCTCAAAATATATAGTAGAAATTTAATTTATTCTATACTAGTACATAGAACAGACTGCCTTATACATTAAAATAAATAAGGTAGTCTGTTTCTAAAAAATATACGAAAACGTTAATAGTGTCAGGAAGGTATTTATAAGTTAAAGAGTTTATAATTGAAGTTTCGTGAAAAAGCGACAATTCTATAAGATATATGGAGGAAAAATGAAAAAAAGTGTTCTAGCAATTATGGTAGGTGCGTTGTGTATTATTCTTTCCAGCTGTCAGGAAACACCAGAGGAGAGTTCGGTAGTCAGCAAAGTGGATGGGATTAGCGAGGCGGCTGTCTGTGAACCTCTTAAAAAAGGAGAAAAGAGAGAGACAAATGTTCCAACGCATTGGAAATTTGAAGAAAAGAAAAGCAACGACCGTGTGGTTATCCAGGCAGATATTAAGTTGGGCGAACAAAGCATTGGCAATCTTCCAGTCATAGAGATGCAAAATCACGAGTTAACGCAGGAAGAACTGAATGGATTGATTGATTATTTTACGGACGGTGAGGAACTATATATGCCACAGATGGTGACAAAGGATGCGTATCAGGAAGTGTTAGACAGGATTTCCAGCAAGGAAGGAAGTTACTTGCAATCAGCATATTCTACATCGATTGCAGGGATTCAAAACGCAACCCGAGAGGGGATGGAGCTTGCACCGGATGAAGCGTCTGCACCGGAAAAGATGGAGATAAAATTTCAAAAAAAAACAGAGGATCACGGTGTGGAAGCGGCACGGAGTTGGATGAGTACTGAATTGGAAAACACAGATACAGAGGATTATTTTACTGCAGATGTGGGCGAGGACAGGAAGGCATATATAGAAGCAGAGCGGTATAATCAGGAAATTGACAATGACAGTAGTTTTCTCTGGATGGAGGGTTCTAATTTTATAGAAGAAGAAACAATAGAAACTGAGGAAATGCAGAGTGAGTATTACAGTAGCTTTGGCATGGATACCAACGGCTATACAGAGAAATTTCATGAACTGGCAGATGCGTATCGAAAGTGCATGGACAAGATCACCTTTACAGAGGAAGATGGAAAGGAACAGGCAGAACAAGTTTTAGAGGATTTAGGTATCGATGGAATGGGCCTTGTAGATTCTGATCGTACCGTGTGGTTCCCGAATGGCGCATGTTCAGAGCGCAATGGTCTGGGACTTGGTAGTGATGCTTTGTGGCAGGGAGATCTGGATAGAGGATTACCGGGATATCTGTATTGTTTTTCGAAAAGTGTAGAGGGTATTACTTCAGTTCCTGATGGCGTGGTTGCGGAAGAAACAGTGGATAGTTATGTGCCTCCGTTCCAGGTAGAAACAATCTCTATTCTGATAACAGAGGAAGGAATTAAATATTTTAAATGGGATGGGATATCGGAAGAAGTCTGTACGGTGACGGAAAATACAAAGCTTCTGCCTTTTGAAAAAATACAGGCAAAGCTGACAGATCAGATTTTTTATTGGTATTCCGGAAAAGGCCAGTCTGCCAACGACACTACCGCACTGGAGTATGATGTGGTAAACGCAAAATTGCAGTATACTTATACCACAGCCTATCAGGAGCCGAAACACGCATGGTTGGTTCCAGCATGGATTTTTACTGTCAGGGAAAGTATTGGTGGAAATTCTCTACAGGAGCTTTCTTATGTGATCAATGCTTATGATGGCAGTGTGATTGGAGAAGCATATTAGGGTTCAGCGACACTTGAATTTTTATTGACCATAGAATTACAAGGTTTATCATGAGAATAATAAATATGCGATATTTGGCTTGGATATATAACAGGTAAGAATAGGAATAGTGCAAATGATTAAGCTCGCATTGATTGATAACGGTATACCTTATCATATGAGAAATAACAGGAATCAAAGGATTGTTCATAAATCTTTTTTGGCTTCTAAATGCGATCCAAGTGAGTATAAAGACGATAAATCATTCCATGGCGCTGTATGCGTCGGAATTATCACAAGCATATGTAGTGATATAGAATTATGGGACTTGAATGTGACTGACTCTGCAGGAACAACACAGATCACAGTTTTGCTGGAAGCTTTGGAATGGTGTATTCAAAATAAAATAAAGTTAATTCACATGAGTCTTGGAACAATCAATTATTTTGATATTAAACCCTTATGGATTCAAATAAAAAGATTACTTGATGCTGATGCGATTATAGTAGCAGCATATCATAACAGAAATATAAAGACTTATCCAGCTGCATATCCAGGTGTTTTTGGTGTCAGGCAGGATCGTTATGGTCTTTTGGGAAATGGTCAAATTCTGTTTCAAGAACAAAAAGGTTATAATATTGAGAATTCTATTATAGCAAATTTTTCGTGGAATGGGATCGTAAATCAAGCCAATAGTTATGCGGCTCCTGTTGTCACTGGACATATTGCTACATATTTAAACAGAAAGCCCACAGCAGGATTTGATGATGTTATGGACTTTTTGATGACTATAGCAACGCATAAATCTGATTATCCGGATATACTAGAAAATGTAATAAGGGATAAAACCAATATAGAGATACCGGTAATTGCCGGTATTGATTTAGATTACGAGGAAATGATACAGCTAAAAGTGATGTTTAGTCAGAACGGTTATTACGCAATAAATCTGCAGAAAAATCCTTTAGATGAAAATGTAATTCCTTTAGAATATTATGACGATTCCAATGAGTCATTGAACGATATCCTTTATACAGTATATATAGCTTATGAACCTGATATTATTCTTTTGAATCAAGAGGAAGAAATATTTGAAAGTAGTAAGGCATCAGATATAGATATGTATATTGTGCGTAAAAATAATATGTATGAATTGTATGCAGAAGATCGAATAGGAATAACTTACAATATAGAGGATATATATGAGCTTGTTTGTCAATATTTTGCTTAACGAATAGTGAGGATGGCAATTGGATATGAGAGAAAATGGGAAAACATGGTATCGAATTTGTAAAATGTTGTGTGAATATAAAAAGTATTTTCCAGGGATTATCTGTTGCCTTTTGGGTTCATCATTCATAACGTTTATACACCCACTGCTTATAAGACAAATAACAGATTGTGGTATATTGCAGAAAAACATGAAATACATTCTTTTATTTTCTGTTATATTAATAATAATTTCTTTAACCCAGCAAGAGTTAAATATAATCCAAACAAAATTATTTTCAAATGTACATAATCAGTTTACACATTCTCTCTATAAAAAGACTTACTGGAAAATCAATAGGATGAAAATACAGTATTTTGCTGAAAGAGGAAGTGCAGAGATTATAAATACAATTGGTATGGATATTGATAATGTGTCATCTGTTGTGGATCAGATTACTCAGTTTTCTATATCATCAATTCTCCAAATAATAGGAGGAGTAGTTGGGCTGTCCTTATTAGACTGGAAATTAGCAATATTGATAGAAGCAATTATTCCACTGAAATTTATAATAGTGTCCTATTGTGCAAACAAGAAACGGGAAGTGTTTGAACAGTGGATTGAGGATAAACGAAAGTTTATGAGTTGGTTTGCCGAGTGTATAAATGGAATTCATGAAATGAAGCTCTGGAATCTGTTTCAGGTAAAAAAATCTCAATTTGAAGGTCTGCAAAAAGATTTGATGGATTCATATAAAAAGAACGCAATGCTAGATGAATATAGTACTGTCAGTGTTGTAGTAATAGACACGGTTGTAAATGCGTTATTATATATATTAAGTGGGCTTTTTATAATAAAAGGAGAATTCACTATAGGCGGAGCATTTGCTTTTATTACATATAGTGCATATGTTGTAAATCCAATTTCAGCATTGATAAACATTAAATATTATTTTGCGCAAATTGAGCCATCGGCAAAACGTCTTTTTGAGTTATGGGGACAACCGGAAGAATTGGAAATGAAATTATGTGAAATGAAACCTGAGAAAATTTATCAAGATAGGGATATGGTTTTTGAAGTAAAAAATCTTGTCTTTGGTTATGAACCAGGACACCCTATTTTAAATGGTATTTCACTATGTGTAAAAAAAGGGGAACGAATTGCGATCGTAGGAGAAAATGGAAGTGGCAAATCAACACTTTTGAACCTTTTGGCGGGATTCTACCGGCCACAAAAAGGAATAATAAAATTGTATGGAGCTCCTGTGGAATTGATGGATATACAAGATATGAGAAATAGAATTGCGGTTATAAGCCAAAGACCATATCTATTCCAAGGGACTATAGAGGAGAATGTTAATATCGATGGAAAGGCGTCAAGAGATGCAGTTGTTGAAGCATGTAGAAAAAGTGGTGCTTTAGGTTTTATTGAAAAATTGGATCATGGATTTGGACAAAAAATTGGACAAGATGGTGCAAAACTTTCTGGAGGAGAAAGACAAAAGATAGCTGTAGCTAGGGCTCTGCTGAAAAATGCAGACATTTTACTTATGGATGAGGCTACAGAAGGATTTGATGTTGAATCAAATGAAGCTTTACGTGAGTTATTACATAGTGAATTAAAAAATAAGACTATCGTTTTTATTACGCATAAGTATAAAGAACTGGAAAGTGTTGATAAAGTATATCGCCTTTCAAAAGGAATTTTAGAATTGGTGCGGAGTTAGAGATATAAATTTCTAATAGAACTGAGCCACTATGCATTTGACATATTGTATCAAACAGTAGGTTGATGACGAGATGATTGTAATGTATCGCAGATTGAACAAGCAGAGGAGCATATTTACAAGTTCTCAGGCATTGATGAAGGCAATATACCTAGACTATAAAAAATTTGAGATAGGAGGAGCGAAAAGTGTCAAAAAAAGAAAAGTGATCCTTATGTAAACGCTCCATGTCTAAGAAAAAATGGAAATGGACAAGCGCCTAGTCTTGGAGTGTATCTCAAAACTAGGCGTTTACATTATTGAGGCAATATATTTTACAAGTGTTTGTAGGAACCGTTAGTGCTTGGTGAGAAGAATACTTTTTGCCAGAGCAATTCCAGCTTGTGGATACAATTCTTGAATTGCTTGATATTTTTCTTCAATCAATTCGGGTTCGTCTGCCCATATATCCTCATAAATTTTCAAGGCTTTTTTAAAATGGGTTTTCGCTTGCGAAATATTTGCAGTGATCAGGCAGATACTTCCAAGGGATTCCTGTACCTGGGCATAATCCAAACAGTGGTTTGAATTATATTCTTTGATAATCTGTGCTAATTTCTGAAGAGCAGACAGGGCAAGGTCAGGTTCTTGTATTTCAATTAAGAGGACAGCATAATTATTAATCTGAGGAATACTGTCATTAGTATAAAGAAGCTGGTATTGTTGTAAAAGAGAGATACCCATTTTCATGTGCCTTTTAGCGAGATCAAGTTGTCCGTTGATTCGGTAAAGCCCTCCAAGATTGGAATGGAGGTTGGAAACCAGGTGGGCATTTTCTTTTGTGGTTTCTTTTATTTGAGCAAGTGCTTCTTTTTCTAATTTTATCGCTTTTTCTGTTTTGGGTTCCAGAGTTGCCTGATAATCCAATAGTAAGGCACGGTCAGATGCAGTCCCGTAAGTATTTGCTTTTATAAAATGCTGTAGTTCCTGGATGATTTTTTTCATACCCTTTTGATAGTGGTACTTCTCCATATATGGAAAAACATCTTCTAAAAATAACAGGTATTGGGGAATATCGTCCTTTTCAATGAAAAGCATGATGTTTTCTACTGTTTGAAATAATTTTTTATAATAGCTAACTTCAATGCCATGCATCAAACATATTTTTTGCAGAGAATCCAATAACGTGTGGCAGCTTGTAACAGAAGGTGCGGTCTCGGAAACTGCAATTTCCTGAATCATTGGATGCAGAGAAATAGTATGCCGGAGACTTGACTGTACAAAACCTGTCTCGATCAGATCATTCACGTCATTTAAAGTAGGCAGCTCCAGCCATTTGGAAAATATACGGGCAGAAATACCAGATGAAGGCATAAAACACATATTGCACATAATATCCTGCTGTTTCCGTGATAAGGAGTATAACGAAAACAGGGTATGGATATGGTTGTAATAGGTGGCTTTTTTGCTCTGACCATCTTTCATTACTTTAATCTTATCTTCATTATGAAGAGAAGCCTTTTCCTCTTGAAGTTTTATCAATAATTGCTCTGGAGTTAAAATTCCATTTTCCAGAAGTTTGGCTGCCAGTTCGACAGCAAAAGTATGGTAGTGTACAGTTTCTATGATTTTTTCTACGATTGCCCGGTTTTCCTCTGCTTCTGAATAAAATACAGATGTCAGTTGAAAAAGAGTGGGTATATCTTTCAGTTCTTTTAATTGAAAACTACAGTATTCAGACAGTTGGCTTCTGGTTGTAAATAAAACCCGGCAACGGTATTTTAATACGACTGACAGGCAACTGTCCTGTGTGGATGTGACATTAAAATTGTCTATGATCAGCAGTGTATCAGATTTCAAAGAGCGTAAGAAACGGTTATGTCTTTGAAAACGTTCCTGCTCACTGATTTCTGGTGGATCATCAATAAAATCCATGTCTACAATATCTTGATATAGATTACCGGTGTATTCCATATAGAGAATATTGGTGTACTGTTTTCTGTATTGCTTTGCATAGGCTTTAGCAAGCTCGCTTTTTCCAATTCCGGCAATTCCATAAAGAAATATATGTCGGTTCTCTTCAAACAAAGTATGGAGTTCATCCAGTTCTTCTTCTCTTCCTAGAAAATGACGGCATGGTTTTGGGACTTCGCTGTCCATAATGTAATCCAGAACAATCGGAGATAGAACACCTCCTGCAATCAGTTTTTGATTTCTTGTATCACGTTTAATAAATTGCCGTTCCATACCAAAAGAAAGTACTTTTGCTAAAAACAACAGCCTTGAATCAGAAGGTTTATATAGAGATACAAGTTCCTGCTTTTTTGTATCCGAAATCGTATCGTCCTGTATGAATAACGTGTAAATGTCCTGTATAACCATGTTGCAGTCTGCCATTAAGGGAAGTAAGTTCCGCTGAATGGTTGTTGCCAGTTTTTTCTGATTGCTGGGTTTTGCATAATATGAGGTTATTTTGGGACTGATTTTTGCTTGTCCGGTTATCCAGCGGCAAATTAGACCATTATCCATAGAAAAATCTTCATTTATCGGATCATTCATAAAATCTTCAAATAATTCGTATAAAAAATCAGGTTGGTTCATCTGATTGCTTTCACTGATTTGATTTTTTAGGCATGTGCTAATAGAAGAAAAATCACATCGTTCCAACAGAAATCCCTCCTTTGGTTTTCGTGTTTTATATTCTTAAAGTCTTTTTATTATAACACGAACAAATGTTCCGGACAATAGGAATTGATACTGTATAGGAAGAAAATGAATCTTAAAAACTCAATCTGCGGTCAATTTCAATTCAATGTGATTGGTGCAGAATAATTTTAGAATGTAATCAGGCTTTCGAAAGCCGAATTCAATTCATACAGAACTTTTGTACAATCCTGCCGGCATAGGATGTAGAGAGAACTGTATGCTGAAGGAGGCATATAGCATGAATACGTTATTTGATTCTGTAGAAGTTCTGGATACAAAAAAAGAAATCCAAAAAGAGAATGTAAGCTATGAACATGCAGGATATCAGATTCGAGTGCATTTTAATGGGGAAAAGACATTGATCCAGTGCATTCAGAATCTTACTGAACGAAAAATTGCAGGTTGATTTTCTTAAGTTCTTGTTGTAAAATAAAGACAATTAAAGACAATGACTACGCAAGACCGATGAAAAGAGGGATAGAATGTATCAGGCAGGAATTTATTGCCGAATTTCCATTGAAGAGCAAAATAAAGAGGGTGAATACAGCAATAGTATTCACTCTCAGATTCAGATGGCAAGAGATTATATTGCAGAGAATAAAGATATTGCAGAGAAAAAAGTTTATGTAGACGATGGGGCTTCTGGAAGTAATTTTGAAAGAACTGAATTTCGGAGGATGCTGGCAGATATTGAGCTTGGTGTTATCAATATGGTGATTTTTAAGGACGTATCTCGACTTGGAAGAGAACATATTGATACCAACTATTATCTAGGCAAATATTTCCCGGAGAAACAGATTCGGATTGTTTCGATTCTGGATAATTATGATTCAGCCGTTGGAACTTATGATGAAATGTTAGAAATAAAAACTTTGCTGAATGATATGTATTTGAGAGATACATCCAGAAAGATTAAGACAACGATTCAGACCAAAAGAAGTATGGGCGAATATACTCCGAAACAGCCCCCCTTTGGATATGTGAAAAGTAAAACAATTCATAATCATCTGGAAATTGATCCTTATGCAGCCGAGGTTGTTCGAAGAATTTACAGAATGTATCAAAATGGATTTGGCTGTACGGTTATTTGCAGGACTTTGAATGAAGATGAAATCCCTTGTCCCGCAAAATATAAAAAGGAAGTTTTAAAAACCAATTATGTATGGGATTCGGGAAAAGGTCTGTGGACATCGTCTACTGTAAGTGGAATTTTAAAGAATCCGGTCTATACTGGGGCGGTTGTGATTCGGAAACATGAAAGACCGTCTTATAAGCTGAAATACAAAAAGGCAATTCCCCTGGAAGAAATGGAGCTGGTGCCGGATGCACATGAGGCAATCATTTCTAAAGAAGAGTTTGATAGGGTTCAGCAAATAAGAAAGGGGCGCAGAGTTTCCTATTTTGATAAAAACAATGAACCACATAAATATGTGGGACTGCTCTTTTGTGGGGAATGTAAAACAGCCATGCGAAAACGTTATCTGGCATCTCATAAAGACTATGACGGATATATGTGTGGTTTTCATCAGAAGCAGGGGCAGAATTACTGTGAGCTGAATCATATTACATTTGAAAAGCTGGATGAACTGGTTGTATTTGCAATCAACCAGCAATTGAAACAGATGAAGATGGATATGAAGAATCTGGAAACTCAGATCAGACAGAAACAGCCGGAACTGGATGGTAAAATTGCAAAATTGCAGGCAAAAATAGAAAGAAATCTGGAATACCGGAAACGAGCATATGAACAGTTTATGGATGAAGTACTTTCCAAAGAGGAATATCTGGAATTAAAACAGATGTATGAAACAGAGAATCAGAAATATCAAAAAGAATTATCAGAACTGAACCATGAAGAGCAAAGGCAGCGGGCGGCGGTCAATGAAACAAAGATATGGTTGGAGCACTTTAATCGCAGAAGAATAACGGTAAAGCAGCTTACCAGAGAAGCGCTTGTGGAGTTAGTTGATAAAATTTATGTATATCCAGAGCAGAAAATAGATATATATTTTAAGTTTGCTTCAGTAGAGAGTTCACCAGATAGAATACTTGAGAAAGATGGGGTGATATGATGTATCAGATGGGTGTATATTGTCGTCTGTCGAAGGATGATGGAGAGAATAAAGTTAGTGAGAGTATTGAAAATCAGATGAAACTGATTCGTGAGTATGTGACTAAATCAGAGGATCTGGAAATCGCAGATATTTATATTGATGACGGTTATTCGGGGCTTTATTTTGCGAATAGACCGGAATTTCAGCGGATGATGGAGGATATCTACAAAGGGAAAATTCAAGGCGTTATTACGAAAGATATTTCCCGGCTTGGGCGTGAACATATTGAAACCAGTAACTATATTGAGCGTGTTTTTCCATCTTTGGGTGTGCGTTATATTGCAATTTTGGATGGCGTGGATTCTGTTCATCACAGTAATGAAGAATTGGCACAGTTTAAGACGTTGTTTAATGATATGTATAGTCGTGATATATCTAAGAAAATCAGAGGTGCATTGACCGCCCAGAAGAAACGGGGACAGTTTATGTCTGGGTTTGCCCCATATGGATATGTAAAAGATCCGGCAGATAAGCATCATTTTCTTGTAGATGAAGAAGCAGCTAAAGTGGTACGGAGAATCTTTTATATGAGTTTGGAAGGATATTCCAGGGATGGTATTGCAAAGAAACTGAATCAGGAAGGAATTCTGACACCGTCAGAGTATAAGAGAAAGGTGCAGGGATTGAAATATGCCAATGCATTAGAAAAAGCGGGTGCAAAGGGCTGGGCATATCCTACGATCAATGTAATTTTGCGAAACAGAGTTTATACAGGGGCTATGGTACAGCATAAATCAGAAAAGATATCCTATAAAGTGGAAAAGTATCAATATATTCCAGAGGAACAGCAGTATATTGTGGAAGGAATGCACGAAGCAATTATTAGCAAAGATACTTTTGAGCAGGTACAGGAACTTATGAAGAAAAGAACACGGACACCGGGATTTAATAGCGAAGTGAGAAAGGTAAATCCATACGCAGGAATTATTGTTTGTGGAGATTGCGGATATAATTTCCAGAGGGTTACTTGTCGGGACGGTTATGAGTGCGGTACCTATCACAAAAAAGGAAACACAGTTTGTTATTCTCATTTCATTAAAAAAGAAGTATTGGATTCTATTGTAAAAAATGAAATCCAAAGACAAGCGGAACTGGTACTGAAAGAAAGTGATAAGGATGAAATATTAAAAGTAGCAGATAGGAAGAAGGAGGTGCAGAGACGATGTGCAGAAGCAGACCAGCAGATTGAACGGTTACAAAAAGAACTTGCGGCTGTCCAAAAGTATAAAAAGAAAACTTACGAAAATTATGTAGATGGTGTTCTGGATAAAGAAGAATATCTCTCCTATAAGGCAGAATATGAAAAGCAGGATAAAGATATCAGGGCGAAGATTCAGTTGGCAGAACAAGAGAAAGACAGCTTTGGAGAGGCAGAAGAATCTTATGAAAACTGGATAGAGAAATTTATCAAGTATGGAACATTATCCGAAGTGACAAGAGAAATTGTGACAGAATTGATTGAAAAAATTGTTGTGAATGGAGATAAGAGCATTGATATTGTATTTAAGTATCAGTCGCCTTATCCGGTAGAAAAACAGGCAGTGTAAAGACTGCAAATTTTTTTACAGTAATTTTCCCCTAGTTATAATGAACACATGAGGGAACATCGCTTCTGGAGCGGTATCTGGATGATATGGCGAATTACTGGAAAAGTGTGATCTGCGTGGGCAGCGGAAATGAGGGAACATCCGCAGGGCATACATCCGGCGTGTTAAAGGAGCGGGAAGAGCAAAGAGTGGAGCTGGGAGTGCAGCAGAGAGAACCGGCTTTGAATGTGCAGCTCTGGAAGTCTTATGTAGATGAGGTGGATATTTCGGTGATCGGGCCGTCGGGGGTTCGTGTAGGACCAATTTCCAAAAGGCTCGGAACACAGAGATTCCGGATCGAAGCAACGGAAATCTTGCTTTATTACGGGAAGCCAAGTCCTTACCAGACGAATCAGGAGATTTATTTTGATTTTATCCCGACAGGATCCTATATCGACAGCGGAGTATGGCAGTTTGTGCTGACACCCAGAAAGGTTGTGACCGGTATTTATCAGATGTGGCTTCCGAGTCAGGGTGTTTTGAATCAGGGCACAGCTTTTTTAAACCCTGTGAGCAGTGATACACTTACCATTCCGTCAACCGCGTCCAGAGTGGTAACAGTGGGAGCTTACGATGCAAGAAGTGTTTCCTATGCAGATTTTTCCGGACGCGGCGCACTGGAGAAGAATGCAGAGATGTGGGTGCAAAAGCCCGATCTTGCAGCACCCGGAGTGCGGGTAACGACAGCCAAGGCGGGAGGCGGTTATGGAGAATATTCAGGCACCTCATTTGCAGTGCCGTTTGTGACAGGAAGTGCGGCATTATTGATGGAGTGGGGAATTATCCGCGGGAATGATCCATATCTGTATGGGGAGAAGGTGAAAGCGTATCTGAGAAGAGGGGCAAGACATCTGCCGGGGTATGAGCAGTGGCCGAATAATCAGCTGGGGTATGGGGTGCTGTGTGTGGAGGAGAGCCTGCCATTTTAAAAATGACATTGACATGTGTAAGGGAAAATGCAATAATGTGTGTAATAAGAAATGCATTGGAGAAAATATGAGAGAGAATACATATATAAAAATTGAAACATTATATAGAAAATACAGAGGTTATGTAGAGACAAAAAATCTTTTGGCAGAAGGATTTTCCAATCGTCAGATTTCCACTTTAGTAAATGAAGGTTATTTACAAAAGGTGTGCTATGGACATTATTGGCTTTCAGGTAAACAATGTAAGAAGCCGTTTGATTATAAATGTATCGAAGTGAGTCTAAGCAATCCTGATGCAGTTATTTGTATGAATAGTGCACTTTACTATCAGGGAGTATTGTCTGCTGAACCAGATTATTTATCTGTAGCTACAGAAAGAACAGATCGAAGTATGATGAAAATGGACTTTATGATACAAAGGCATTATTTTTCAAATAGAAATTTTAATATTGGAATAAGAAAACAAGAAACGGAGTTTGGAACATATAATATTTATGATATTGAACGTTCAGTTTGTGACTTGTATCGCTTAGAAGGAGAAACAGAAATAGAAGTAGGGATCGTAAAGAACATAAAGGAAAATAAATATTTGTATAATCGTTTATTAAAATATGCAGAAGTACTACAGATAAAACGAGGATTGTAAGAGAGGATATGACGCATGAAGAACAGAATTATAGATGTTCAAAATGTAAAAATTACTATTTCAAAAGAAGAATTAGATGATTATATCTGCATTACAGATATTGCAAAGGCAAAGTCAAATTCTGCCAGAGCGGCAGATGTAGTGCGAAATTGGTTGAGAAATCGTGGAACATTAGAATATCTGTCTGTATGGGAACAAATATATAATCCGGAATTTAAAGTGTTCGAATCTGAACACTTTAAAAAGCAAGCGGGATTATTGACATTTACTCCCAGTGTTTCTGAATGGATTAATAAAACAAACGCTATAGGATTATATGTAAAACGTGGAAAGTATGGAGGAACCTACGCCCATAAAGATCTTGCTTTTGAGTTTGCAGCTGCAATTAGTCCGGTGTTTAAATTATATCTAATAAAAGAATTCCAACGCTTGAAGGAAGAAGAAAACAACTCGAGACAGATAGAATGGAATGCGAAACGTTTTTTCAGCAAAAGTAATTATTTGATTCAGACAGATGCAGTGAAGAATTATTTGCTTCCACAGATAAATTATAGGGAAAATCTACAATGGTTGGCATATACAGAAGAAGCAGACATATTAAATGTGGCACTATTTGGATTTACAGCGAAAGCATGGAGAGAAGCTAATCCAGAATTAGTAAAAAAGAGTAATGTCAGAGATTTTGCAACTATTAATGAATTGACAGTACTTTCTAATCTGGAATCTCATAATGCACAGATGATTAAAGAAAAGGGAAAGAAGAACGATTTAAGAGTTTACAGGAAATTGCTGAATATCAATTAAATGTTTTGAATACAGCAGAGCAGATAAAAAGGATAGAAAGCTGTGACAATAACGTAACATCCTCGGGGGTATTGTGCGTGGAGGAGAGCCTGCCATGAGAAATAATAGAGACTGTTGAAATATATAAATATATGTTATGCTGACAATAATAAAAGAAAAAACCTTGGAGTTCTTGAGAGGAGGAAAAGAAGATGAACCTGAAATTGGATGAGCTGACAAAAGAAGAGTTACAGAAAATCATAGAAAAGATAGCGAAGCGGCTGTCGAAAGAGCAGTATGAATATCTGCAGCATCTGATTACAGAATGTACAGAGAAAGAGAATACTGCCGATATTTCGCCTCAGAGTCTGATGTCCCAAGGATTTGTTGATGAAAAAATGTTGCAGATTGAAGAATGGAAGCAGCAGATAGAGGACGGTAAATTATATTTGGATACAGAAGAATATGAGGACTACGGGGACGATTACTGGGATAGAGAATGGATAATAGAGTACTATGATAATCAGCAGATTGGGGATAAGATCATGTTTATGATGCGATTTGCAAATGATTGTATCAATGACAGGCGTTATCAGGAAGCAAATTCTATTTATGAGTGGCTGTGGGAAATGGAAGTGGGTACGGATTATGAAGATGGGGAATTTGTGGATTTGGATACACTGGCGGAGAATGGTATTATTGCCACAGATATGAAACAGCTGGCATTACAAACCTTATATGCGAATTATCAGGTGTTGAAAAAGGAAAAAAGGGCAGAGATGCTTTATCTGTATTTCAATCATTCTGCTTTTAAAAACCTGCATATGGAAGAGATATTCCATGTTGGAAGGGAAGCGCTGAAGGATCAGAAACAATTCTGGGAGGATTGGATCGTTCTTCTGAAAAACAAACAGGGTGATATCGCAGGGTGGCTTTTAAAAGATGCAGTCTTGTATTCTCAGGGAATAGACGGACTTGTCCATATTGCAGATGAAAGTGCAGCAGTACACCCTTCGCTTTATCTTGCTGCTATGGATGTGTATGGCAAAGCACAGGATTATGAAAAGATAGAAAAAACAGGGGAAAAAGTTCTTGAGAAGGTTAACAGACAATTGAAGATCAGAGCAGAGATATGTTTGAAAGCCGCATATGCTTCATTCCGTCTTGGACATGAAGAAAAAATGATGAAGTTTTGCTGGGAGTGTTTCTGCTCAGAGTCAACAGAGAAAAATTTTCTGCGTCTGTTTGGGACAAAGGAAATGGCAGCGCAATATGGAATGCGTGGAAAAGAAGTGCTTAAAAACAGAATCAGGGGAAATTGTGAAAATGATATAAGGAATACAGAACTGCACCGGAATATCATAGATGGTTATAGTTATTATTTTCTTAGTTTTTATATGGGGGATTTTATATCTGTGAAATCAGCATCTAAAAATCCGGCGGGTTCTCTGGGATGGAGTTCTTCTTTTATTCGCTATGGAATTCGGTTGTTTTTGCTCTATTTATATAGTAAATCTCTGCCCTCTAAAGCCGCGGGGAGTATTGCGAATTATGTTGGATTCCCAGATATGAAAGATGCTGATTGTGTAATGGGATTTGAGCAGGAAATAATAGAAGAGAGCCAGTTGCATAAGGTAAGTGTATTCTGGAATTATTTTCAGAGATGGAAAGCGTATTACCCGATCGAACAGGCAGAAAAGAAGAGTATTCTGTCTTGGGCGGAAAAAACGGTATATAGCAGAGCGGATGCAATCGTGTCAGGAAAGCATCGAAATCAATACGCAGAAGTTGCGGTTTTGCTGGCAATGGTAGGAGAAATCAAGGAAGATATGGGAACGGCGAGAGCCAGAGAAGAAATTTTTGCGGAGTATAAAAGAAAATATCCAAGACATTCTTCGTTTCAGAAAGAGATGAAATACTATTTTGATGTAAAGTGAAGGTGTCGGGGAGTTTGTCTGGAAAGATATTTCATGAATTAAAAATGGAGAATAGAGTAAAATGGGAATGCTTCAAAAAAAAGAAAACAAGGGACTGACATATTATGAGGTAATGCATGGAAACAGGAAAACTGGAAGAGTTGAAGAGATATCAGACAGGAGAAAAGCGGGGAGAGAAAATATATGGTTGACTGGAGAAAAATTCCTAAAATAGATGCACATATTCACTTGACTCCAAAGGATGTCATAGATGCTAATATAGATTATGACGGAAGATTTATTGTGAATGGTTCTATAGATGATTATGAAAAAATAATGAAAACATATAATATTGAATGTGCTTTTATTATGCCATTTAATGATCCATATATGCTTTCTATGGAACCAGCAGTGGAAGCAGTGAATAAGAATATGAAAAATATGCGAATGATCATAAAATTCTCATAGAACTCCATTCTTATCCAAGGGAGAAATTATTGGATGATGTATGTTCTCCTGCCAGGATTAGAAATGTAGTTGGAAAATATTCAAACCTTAGATTGTCAATTGCTCATTTGGGTGGATTCCAATATGAAGAATTATATGGATTAAATGCATACTTTAATTTATCAGCGGTCTTACCTGATTTGGTGGATAGAATGGGCATAGAAAATACGAATATAGTTTTGCGTTCTTTAGGGGTTGAAAAGTTAGTATTCGCAACAGATTATCCCGATAGCAGAAGCATACGTGCAATAGAAATTTACGATACATATTGTGATATTTTGGGACAAATGGATTTTACACAAGAAGAAGCTGAAAATATTTGTAAATATAATGCTTTAAGAATGTCAGGGTTGCAGTAAGCAGATATGAAGAAGGGACTGCCTATTCCGACAGTCCCCCTGTTTCAAGTATCATCCTCCCGATTTTTTCTGTTTCATTCTCTTAATGACTTTCAGTCGTGTGAATTCTTCCCGTTCTTTTTCTTCCAGTGCATTGGTGATATTGTAAACCAGTTCCGTATACATTGGAATGGTGATATTTTGCAGCGCATTTGCCCGCTTCTGTGTCTTTTTAATGTTAGTGGCAAGGCGATATGCTGCGTTTTCCACCATGGAAAGTTTTACCGTCAGATCTTTTACTTTTCGGAATGCATCTGCAGCCAGGTCTACGCTCTCGCGGGTTGTACTGAAAGCGTAGGTCGGCGCAGGCACGGAAGGGGTGTATTTTACGTGGGGAATCTCGGTTCCCATAATACTTCTGGTCTGAATGGTGATGGAGTTTTCAATCGGAACGGTATAGGCAATCTGAGAGACCATGTTGATACCATGCTCGATATTGGCACGCTGCAGGCACTGATACGCATAGGTAAAGGTGCTGTCGATCTCATCCTGGATATCCCGTGCCTCATCGATCAGGTCCATCAGTTCCCGGATCAGAATGTTTCGTTTTTTGTCCATCAGTTCATAGCCTTGTTTTGCAAGGGTGAGGGAATTTTTGGCAAGCATGAGATTCCCTTTGGTAGGAAATGTACGCGGATCCATAGAATCCCTCCTTTAGTTCTGATTTGCGATGGAGCCCGGACTGGATGTGGCAGTCGTGGTGTCATCGTAAATTGTTGGATGATAGTATTTATCCAGAATCTTCGTATCCACACGGTCCAGCTCTTCTTTTGGAAGACGGCCCAGAAGTTCCCATCCGAGATTCAGGGTTTCTTCCATGGTGCGGTTTTCTTCCGGACCCTGCCCGATATATTTCTCTTCAAATTCTTTTCCGAATGCCAGATACTGTTTGTCAATCGGGGAGAGTTCATCTTCTCCGATAACAGAAGCCAGGTTTCTTGCATCGCCTACTTTGGCGTAAGCAGAGAATAACTGGTTTGCCAGATCCTGATGATCCTCTCTTGTGTATCCGGCTCCGATTCCGTCCTTCATCAGACGGGAAAGGGACGGCAGGATACTGATCGGCGGATAGATGGACTGTCCGTTTAAGGTGCGGTCCAGAACAATCTGTCCTTCGGTAATGTATCCGGTCAGGTCAGGAATCGGGTGTGTGATATCATCGTTTGGCATGGTCAGGATCGGAAGCTGCGTCACGGAGCCGTTGACACCCTGTACGATACCGGCTCTTTCATAAAGTGCAGCAAGTTCACTGTACAAATATCCCGGGAATCCTTTTCGACTTGGAATTTCTCCCTTAGAAGAGGAAACCTCACGCATGGCTTCAGCGAAAGAAGTCATATCAGTCAGGATAACCAGAATGTGCATATTTTGTTCAAATGCCAGATATTCTGCCACGGTTAGTGCAACCTTCGGCGTAATCAGACGTTCCACGACAGGATCGTTTGCGAGGTTCAGAAACATGGCAACGTGGTCGGCAACGCCGCTTTCTTCAAAAGTTCTGCGGAAGAAGTCGGCAACATCATGTTTGACACCCATGGCGGCAAATACAATGGCAAATTCTTCATCGGAATCATCTCCGAGAGACGCCTGCTTTACGATCTGGGCTGCCAGCTGGTCATGAGGAAGTCCGTTTCCGGAGAAGATCGGCAGCTTTTGACCGCGGATCAGGGTGGTCAGTCCGTCGATTGCAGAAATTCCGGTTCGGATATAGTTTCGCGGGTATTCCCGCATGACCGGGTTGAGCGGCAGGCCGTTGACATCTCGTTTCAGCTTGGAAACAATGGGACCCAGATCGTCAATGGGTTCTCCGATTCCGTTGAATGTACGACCCAGCATATCCGGGGAAAGTGCGATTTCCATCGGATGTCCGGTCAGTCGTGTGTGTGTATTTTTCAAAGACATGTTCTCAGAGCCTTCAAAGACCTGAATCACAGCTTTGTCTTCATATAGTTCGATAATTCGTCCAATCTTGCGTTCGGATCCACCTATGACAAACTCTACGATTTCGTCAAAGAAAGCTCCCTGTACGCCCTCCAGAGCGATCAGAGGGCCGTTAATGCTGCTGAGTCCTAAATATTCGATTGACATGAGCAAAATCCCTCCTTATGCGTTCTTTTCCAGTACATGCTGGTAAAATGCGTCAATGTCTCGGTGATACTGGGCAAACAATTCCAGCCGGTCGTTCGGTACATCATATTTGATGGCGATGACGCGGTCGAAAATATTTTCCGATTTGAGGACGGACATGGGGTGTCCCATCGTTACCAGTGCGCGTGCCTGTTTGTAAAGATATAAAATCGTATCCATCATTTTGAACTGCTTTTCCATGGATACGCAGGTATCATCCTTGTGGAATGCGTTCTGCTGAAGGAATCCCAGACGGATGACTCTGGCGATTTCCAGGATCAGTTTCTGATCGTCCGGCAGCACATCGCTTCCGATCAGTTTGACGATTTCCAGAAGGCTGCTCTCCTGATTCAGCAGCGCCATGAGGCGGTTTCGATAGTCCACGAATTTCGGCGATACATTGTCCTGATACCAGGGCGAGAGGTCATTTAGATACTCACTGTAGCTGGTAAGCCAGTGGATGGCAGGGAAATGTCTTGCATAGGCAAGGCTTTTGTCCAGTCCCCAGAAACAACGCACGAATCGTTTGGTGTTTTGTGTGACCGGCTCGGAGAAATCACCGCCCTGTGGAGAGACCGCTCCGATGATGGTGACAGATCCGTCAGTCCCGTTTAAATTGTGCATCATGCCGGCGCGCTCGTAAAATCCGGACAGCCGGGATGCAAGATAAGCCGGGAAACCTTCCTCTGCCGGCATCTCCTCCAGACGGCCGGATAACTCACGCAGAGCTTCTGCCCAGCGGGAGGTGGAGTCCGCCATGATCGCTACATCATATCCCATATCCCGGTAGTATTCTGCCAGTGTCAGACCGGTGTAGATGCTGGCTTCACGGGCAGCAACCGGCATGTTGGAAGTATTGGCGATCAGTGTGGTACGGTCCATCAGAGGATTTCCGGTCTTTGGGTCGATCAGTTCTCCGAATTCCTCCAGAACCTGTGTCATCTCGTTTCCACGTTCTCCGCATCCGATATAGATAATGATATCAGCGTCAGACCACTTGGCAATCTGATGCTGTGTCATGGTCTTTCCGGTTCCGAATCCGCCGGGAATGGCGGCAGTTCCGCCTTTGGCGATTGGGAACATGGTATCAATGATACGCTGTCCGGTGACAAGTGGGATTGAAGCCGGAAAACGATGGCTTGTCGGGCGGGCAGTACGGATTGGCCAGCGCTGTGCCATTGGAAGCTGTTTTTGATCTCCGCTGGAAAGTTCCAGTGTGATCAAAGGCTCTTCAATTGTGTACGCTCCGTCCTCCACGATTTGAATCACGGTTCCTTCCAGATCAGGCGGTACCATACATTTATGCGTGATCGCGTGAGTTTCGGGTACTTCTGCGAAAATATCTCCGCCGTGGAGATAGTCTCCCACAGAAACGGTGATGTGGGCGGCCCATTTTTTCTCTTTATCCAGAGAGTCAACGGAAACACCGCGGGTGATAAACGCTCCCCCGGATTCTGCGATCCGCTCCAGAGGGCGTTCGATTCCGTCAAAAATGTTGTTTAAAATTCCGGGCGCCAGTGTTACAGACACCGGATTTCCCGTTGCAATGACTTCTTCGCCGGGGCGAAGTCCGGTTGTTTCTTCGTAGACCTGAATGGTGGTCATGTCTTTATCCAGTGCAATGACCTCGCCGACCAGCTTTTCCCGTCCTACATATACCATTTCAGACATACAAAATCCGGTATTGCCTTTCAAATAGATGACAGGCCCGTTGATTCCATAAATTCTTCCAGTCTTAAACAATGCTGTCACCTCCTGAGAATAAGAATTTGTCGTATTCGTTGCGCAGTGCGGTCTTAAAAGAATGATCGATCAGAATATTGCGGCTGCGGATGAAGGCACGGATACCGCCTGTAAAGTCTTCCGCACTGATCGTCAGGTGGATGCCGGTGGCATCTTCCAGAGAAGAACGCTTTTCCTCATCTGAAGGATTGAGATAGATCGTCATCTCTTCTCCGTTTGCGAATACGATCGCATTGTGAATACAGCGGAGCAGGAAATCATCGTATTCTGCGGTTTTCATATAATCATTTACCAGGGCGTATGCCTCCTCAAAGATCTTGTCTTTTAGTTCCTGCTGAATGCGGCCCTGGCGGCGTTTTAAATCCAGCTGGGCGCGCGCCATTGCCTGGTTTTTCTGCTGTCTGGCATTAACAGTTTCCGCTTTGATACGAGTCTGCATCTGTCGTTTTGCTTCAAGTTTATGGTCTTCAAATACTTTTTCCAGTGCATCACGGTAAGAGTCAATAATGGCATTGCTCTCGGCTCTTGCTTCTTCCATGGAAGTCGTGCGCAGATGGTTGATCTTTTCTTCTAAAGTCAAGAGGATCTCCTCCTTTAAAAATTTTTGCCTTACAATTTCAGTCCGATGGCTTCGGTAATGTATGAGGTGATAAAGTCTTTTTTGCGTCCTGTTCCGTGCCGGTCCGGGATCTCAATCAGCAGAGGGATTTTTCTCTCCAGACGGAATTCATCCAGAATGTCCGGAAATTCCCGTCCGAATTTTTCGGTCAGAAGTACAATGCCGATGGATTTGTCCTGCAAAACCTTTTCTAATTGTTCCCGCAGTTCCTTTCGTTCATGTACGACGACACCGTCCACACCTGCAAGGCGCATTCCCGTGTAAGTATCGACATTATCACTGATAAGAAACATCTTCATCTTAGAGCTTACCAAGGATCATGAAGGAGATGATCAGTCCGTACAGACAAACACCTTCCGCAAGACCTACGAAAATCAGAGATTTACCGAGTACACTGGAGTCTTCGCTGATTGCGCCTAAAGCAGCGGAGGCTGCACTTGCAACGGCAATACCACCACCGATACAGGAAAGTCCGGTAACCAAAGCAGCTGCGAGATAGCCGAGTCCGGTGGACAAAGAAGAGGAAGCGGCTGCGGCATCAGCGGCCTGTACCTGTGGACCTGCAAACATCATGATGGAAGTGATCACGAATGCGCCAAAGAAGAAAAAGACATTCGTTCCGATGGCACGTTTGTATTTTTTTCGGTTCCTTTCTCCGATCAGATAATATCCGAACGGGATGATAATGCTTAAGATCAATGCTGCGATGAGAATAAGTTTTGTTGTAAGTGTCATAATTGGAATCCTCCTTTAAGAACGTTTCTTTTTTGTAGTTTGAGTTTTGGTATATGGGTCAAAAGCTTTTCCGCTTCCTTTATAGAAACGGCTGAACATCTCATAATATTCCAGACGGAGTACCTGAATTCCTACAATCAGGCCTTCCATACCGCATACGAACAGGTTGCCTAATACGACAACGATCCAGTTCGGGGAGCCGGATTCTGCGCCAGCGAGCATCAGCACGACTTCCATCATGGCAGCATGGCTGACGGCAAATGCGCCGATACGGACGAAAGAAAGGGTGTTGGAAAAGTAACTCAGCAAGGTTTCGAAAATCTCGAAAAATCCCTCTACAAAGAACATTGCTTTTCCTTCTTCCATCTTGTCTGCGTGCTTCTGGATCTTCCGCGTCAAAGGTTCCTTGAACAGAATAAGAAGCAGCGGAATGCCGAACATCACTGCAAGGACGATTCCTGCCGGTGTCTTGTGTCCTGTCATAAAAAGTACGATCGTTGCCACTGCGGAAGCGTAAAATACAAGGCCTGCCATTCCATTTGCGTCAAACCATGCATTTTCTACATCGTGAGACCGGAGTGCATTGACGATGTGCAGGATCATGGCGAGGATAATCAGTCCCATACCAAAAGCTACGGATACGATAAATACAGTGTTCAGCTTACCGATGAACGGCAGTGTGGTCATGTGATCGATCGGCCTTAGCCAGATTGGTTCTATGATATCTTCAAACCCGAAAATACTTCCGAACATAAATCCGAAGATTGTAGAAAATACACCTGCACATGCAATAATTCCGGCAAGCGGTTTTTTCTTAAAATGATAGATCAGAAAACCGCCGATCAACAGCAGCAGTCCCTGCCCCACATCACCGAACATAACTCCGAAAATAAAGGAGTAGGTGACAGCAACAAAAATAGTCGGATCGATCTCGTTGTGAGCAGGAAGTCCATACATACCGATGAACATTTCAAAAGGTTTGAACAGTTTCGGGTTCTGCAGTTTGACCGGAGGATCTCCAAAATAAGTGTTCCGGTCTTCTTCCACGACAACAAATACCTTGTCATCATCCTTGACTTCTTCCATAAAGCGGGCAACGTCGTCTTCTGACATCCAGCCGCATAAAATGTAGTAGTCTTCTTTCTGATCTTCCATCCGGGCTGCCATTTTCCGGACATCGAAATTGTGGGCAAGCTCTTCCAGACGCTGCTTTGCAGCTACGATCTGAGGCGCTTTTTTGACAAGCATGTCGGCTGCCTCTTTGTTTAGATCCTCAATTTTTCGAGAAATATCGGCAATCTGACGGTTTAATTTCTGGCAGGCATCTGCCGGTGTTCCGGTGTATTCATCCGGAATGGTGATCTTTTCAAAATGCAGGGAACGGAATACAGCATCCACTTTCTGAGATTCTCCGGGTGAAACAAAATATGCACCGTAGAGATAGCTTTCGTCCTGTTCTCCTTTGACAAAAATTGCACCAAGATCATCGATCAGATATTTTTCCAGGCGGCCGTATTGTTCCACCGGAATCCGTCCAAACCGGTAGTTGATGTATTTGTAGCGCAGGATCCGGTCCAGTTCTCCGTCCAACGGACGAAATGGCTCAATGAGCTTTTGCTTGTTTGCAAGTGTTTCTGTCTCTTTTTTGAGCTTTTCTTTCTTTGCCTGGATCTTGAGATACGCCTCATTTGTAGTGCGGATCAGTTCGAAAATATCATCCAGACCAAGAGAGGTATCCGGGGAAATTTCATCGGCATTCTCCAGATATCCGGCGAATTCTTCGGCTTTGCCAAGTGCATCCTTGTAAGGATTGATCTCCACGAACGGCCGGAGATTATCCACAGTTTTTAATTCCGACAAAGCAGATTCGAGCTGAATCTCATATCTGGACAGATAGAGATCTGTCACCCGGTCGATATCATTTCTTGGGCCGGATATATTGATGAATTTCATTTTTACAATCATTAAATCTTTCCTCCAACATATCCTAAAGTCTCGCCAGAATTTAATCCGTAACGGATACATTCCATGGCGGTGGTCAGTTTTCGAAGTTCTTCTTCTTTTAAGAAGAGATACATGTTGATCGAAGCAATCGAATAGGGATTCTGTCTCCGGTCAGCTGTATATAGATGGTACAGACAGTCCTCATACATCTGCTCGATCGTTAAGTCCTGCTCAAAATTATAATGTCTTGCGTATGGCGTCTTTTGAAGGACAGCAAAAAACTCATCCATATTAGACGCTTCTGCCATGGCTTTGATCTGCTCCACAGAAATCCGGTAATGAATCGGAATCAAAAGGGAGTAAATATCGGCTTCCTTCAAATTAAAATGCTTCTTGGCCCGGTAGATCCACTGCATATTCAGCAGATCGATCTTGGAGCCGCAGTCTCTGGTGAAAAGCTCCAGTTCTTTTTTTTTCAGAAACTTTTTGCGCTCTTTCCACATGGCGGTAAAATAATAAAGGTTCAACGCAAGATCGTAATCAAACAGGGTGACAGACTGACTGTCTTTTAGTTTTTTCAGCGGTTGGTAATACTCCGTGCCTTTCAAATTTTCTACGAGCTGGTCCGTTGTTCTGGAGGTGATCAGCTTTTCAATGGAAATCTGCGAGTATTTGTCAAAAAACGGCTTCTTGTGATTCAGATCAAATGGTTCCTGATAATGATTGATGACAATGCGCAGGCAGTAATTGATCAGGTCCACCTCATACCGCTTTAAGTAAAGTTTTAAAAACTTTCTCTGATTCGGTCCGCAGAAACGGTAAATCTTTGTGTAATCGTGGTACAGCGAGAGAATCAGCACTTTTTCGATGTTGCCTCTGTGCAGCATGGTCTCATCCATATCCTGAAGTACATCCTGATAGGAAGAATTTGTATTTAAATAGGAAACCAGTTCGGTGACACTTGTAAGAGCTGATATTTCCTCAAACTGTTCATCTGTGAGCAGTCTGGCTTCCATGGCCCGCAACTTGGTGATGATCCCGCTGTATTCGAGTAAGTTTCCCATATGCTACACCTCTGTGATTCGTTTTAAAATTTCCTGTGCATAGAGTGTGTGCCTGCTTTCGTATTCTTTCTTGAGTGCAAGTACACAACTGTCGTTTGATTCTGCCTGCTGATCTAAGAGAGTCTGCGTATCTGCTTCCAGAGCTTCCCGGATTTTCTGCAGATGTGTCTGTGTCTCTTGTTCCAAATCCAGATCAAACTGCTTTCGCTTTTCTTCATATTCTTTATCCAGGACGGATTTTTGAAGTTCCGCATGTTCTGCGATCGCAGATGCGGCAGATTCGATCTCCGTCAATTTGTTAATAATAGACTCCATAAAAAGCCCCCTTTTTAGTCAGAATATATAATACACTATCATACACCTTTTGGCTGAAAAAACAATCACTTTGTCGATTATTTTAACACTTTTTATCAAAAATCATGTGAGAATAATCAAAAATTTAAAGAGCTGTTGAATGGTAAAAAAATAGATTTGTACAAAATTATTAAAAATGAACATTAAAAAGCAATATATTATATAAAAATGACAAGAAAACGCTAGAAAATAGGGGGGTAAAATATAATAAAAATGATAGGTATACTGTGGAAAAAATATTCTTTTCACAGTGTAAATTTGGGGCAAAACAAGGAGGAACACTATGAAGAAGAAAGGGAAAAAAGGTCTTGCAGTGGCAATGACGCTGGCAGTCACCATGACTTCCGTGCCAACAGTTTTCGCAACAGATGAAGAAAGTCAGCTTATGACATTGCCGGAAAGACCAAATGAGGAAAAGGCAAAAGAGACTGTCTGGAAGTATGAGAAGCTGGATCAGGCACCGATGAAAGAAAGTGTAAAGGCAAGTTCGGAGAATACGCCAGAACAGTATAATGAGGGACCAGCAAGGCTTGCGTTTGACGGAAGCAATACAACGGCATGGCATACCGCTTATGGAACACATCAAGGACCTTACACAATTGAATGGGGACTTGGTGATACATATAACGTAGGAAAGATTGACTATACCCGCAAAGCAGACGGTGCAAATGGAACTTGGAAGAATATTAAAGTAGAAGCTAAAAAAGCTGATGAAACTTGGGTAGAAGTATGTACCAAAGAGTTACAAGAGACAGCAATGGGGGCAACTACGGAGATTACATTTGAGCCAGTGGAAGCAACAGCATTGAGAGTGACTGTCACAGATAGTTATAATAAAGAAGCTAACAATAAATACGCTTCTGCTGGAGAAATCAATGTTTATAAAGCGACAAAAGATGTGACGCTGGTAGATCCGATCAAAATATTACCAGAGGAAGGAAAGTCCACTACAATGAAAGAGGGCGAAACTCAGACGATGAGAGATGAGTTGACTGAGGAAGCTCAGGAAGCAGGTGGAACTGTAAAATGGAGAGTTCAGGAAGGCAGTGTTCTGAATGTAGATGAAAACGGTGTTGTAACAGCAGTAGGAGAAGGAAAAGCGAATGTGTCGGCTGACTATAGGTTGGGCAATACATCTTATAATGCTTATGTAGAGATTACTGTAGAGAAGATAGAGGCAGACTGTGTGATCAATCTGAATGGAACACAGTATACTGCTAATAGTCTGGAAGAAGCGGTGAAGCAGTCTGGACAGACCGAGTTGACTAGTGTGAAGTTTGAAAGCGGTGTTATCAGAAAAGAAGATTTTGATTATTTGAAAAAAGTGAAACGTATTCAATATACTTTGAAAGAATTTAGTATTGGCGATGAAGTTGTTTTAAGAGGGCTTGATGGAAATGCAATTCCATTGAAGGCTTTTTATGCATCTTATCCGGGATACAGTTTAGAAAAAGTATATCTTGGAAAAAATGTAAAGGGTCTGAAGATGAACGCATTTGGAATGTGTACCGATATCTCCAGTTTTGAAGCACCTGGCTTGGAATGGATGGATGGCAGTGCATTGGATCGTGTAAATGGATTGACAGAATTTAGCTTACCGTCTTTGAAAGTGGTAGAAAGTCCGTTATTTGGTACAATGAGTAACAGAAAAACAAACACTGTAAAACTGCCGGCAGTGACAGAGCTTGCTAATGATGCGTTCTCAGAATTGACAAAATTAACAACATTAGAACTTGGTGCAACGCCTCCGACTGTACAGATTTCCGGAAGAGATTTGGAATTTGCGTCAGGTGTTGTAGACAATCTGAAACTTGTGATCCCGGAAGGTGCTTTGGATGCATATAAAGCAAGTCCTGGATATAACGAAGAAAATAATACATGGTATGGAATTAAACTTTCAGAACCACAGGAAGAAGTTGCAGTCAATGTGACTGTAAACGACAAAGCAGTGGAAGGTGCCAGTCTGGAAAAAGCAGTTGCAGCTTCTGGTGTGGCTGTAGATGAGGTGACGTCTCTCGTTATCAATTCCGGAAAAGTGACACAGGATGATCTGGCTTATTTGAAGACGATTCCAGAAATTGAAACATTTGAGATGAATGTAGGTGAAAACCTACAGTTGATTGGAAAAAATGGACAGCCTACAACTGTCTTAAGTGAGGCAACAGCAGTGCTTGAATTCGCAGGTAAACCTTCAGGGCATAGCCGTGCAACAATCACAACAATTACGCTGGGTGGAATTACAGAGGTTGAGTATGGCGGATTGAAAGGTTATGCATCTGCAGAAACAATCAGCATGCCAAATGTTATTACAGTAGGAGAACGTGCATTTTGTTTGGGAGAATGGTTGGAGACATTAGATCTCTCCAGTGCTGTGACGATTGGATCAAATGCATTTAATGGATGTACAAATCTGGAAAATCTTACAATGAATGCAGTTGAAACATTGGGAGAAGGTTCCTTTAAATACACAGATGAACTTGATAATCTGACACTCCCGGCAACGATTAAAACGATTGATGATATTCGATTTGGAATTTGTAAAAATGGAAACAAGAGTGGTGCTAAAATTAAGATATTAGCAACAACACCTCCGACAGTGGATCGTGGTGCGTTTGATGGTGTATCCAGTATCACACACCCTGCTACAGTAACAGTACCAAGCGGAGCGCTGGCAGCATATGTAGCGCAGGTTAATCCAAATGCAGATGTAACAAAAGTGTTGAAAAGAAGTGACACCAATTGGAATCATTTATATTTGAGAGAAGAAGGTTCCTCTTTGATTGAGTATAAGGCAAAATGTGGTACATGGGCAGATCAGTATGCATATGTGACTACAGGAGAAACAATCCCAGCAGAGAAAATGGCAGCCCTTCATAAAGATGATGAAAAGAATTTGAAAGAAAATGAAGAATTCAAAGGCTGGAATACGAAAAAAATGGCGATGGGGATATGATTACCTCAGAAACAGTTGTATCAAAAGATATGATTATTTATCCGGTCATCGGAGAAAAAGCTGAGGAAATCAACATCACTGCAACAGTCAATGGCGGAGAAGCAATCGGCGCAGAAAGCCTTGCAAAAGTGATTGAAAAAGCAGGGGTAGACAGCGTAGATGTAGAGACTTTGACAGTAGATTCCGGAACAGTGACACCAGAAGATTTGACTACACTGTCAAGTCTGAAATATCTGACAGAGTTAGACCTCAATCTGGATGAAGATTTGAAAATGGTTGATGCAGAAGGAAATCCGACAACAGTATTGCCGAGTGGACAGTTTAAGGGTTCGGCATTGGAGAAAGTTTCTCTGAATGGATTCACAGAAATTGGAGCCTCTGCGTTTGCAAGATCAAATGATCTGGAAACAGTGGTTATGTCTAATGTAGTGACAATTGGAGGTTCAGCATTTGAAGAGACATCTGTAGAAGTGGTAACGCTTCCGGAATCTATCAAGAGCATTGGAAAAAATGCATTTGTTGGTAAACGAAATGGCAAGAGAGAAATGCATATTACAATCGAAGCTACAACACCACCGACAATTGATGGATCTTTTGCAAAACATGCGGATGCAGACGTAACAGTTCCAGATGGATGTCTTGGAAATTATATCAGTATAGATCTGGGCAAACCATTTAAAGATTCAGGAGATACAAAATGGGGTGGACTTCGTGTGATTGATAATGCACAGAAATTGATCACATACCATGGAGTAAACAGCTGGGATGTAATGTACGCTTACGTTGTAGATAATACAGCGATTACAGAAGGTAGATTCCCGACTACGTTTGAAAATGGAGATAAGATCTTAAGCGGTTGGAATACAGAAAAAGACGGAACAGGAACATCAGCAGATGCCAACACAGTTGTAACAGAAGACATGACTTTGTATGCACAGTGGAGTGATCCGGCAGTGGATCTGGATGTCACAGTATCTTACTCCAATGTAAATGAAGCAGGAGAAGTAACTTGGACAAATCAGGATGTGACAGTGACACTGACTGCAAACGAACCGGTGCAGTCAATCGAGGGATGGACTCTGGATGAAACACAGACTGTATTAACAAAAGCACACGACAAAAACGGAACTTATCATGTAACGGTGAGATCTGCAGATGGTCAGGAGAAAGAAGTAGAATACACGGTAAGCGGTATTGACAAGAAAGCTCCAAACATCAAGATTGGTGGAACTGGAAATGGAGAAAATTATCGGGAAATCAAATCCATTGCAATACACGATCCAGAAGGTATTTCTTATCTGATGATCAATGAGACCAAAACAGAGATCAACGATAAGTACAAATATTTCACAGATATCAAGGCTCTTGGAGTAGTGGAGGGTACGAATACAGCCGTTGTTGTAGATAACGCGGGAAATGAAACAAAGATTACCTTTGGCTATGACAAAACAGCGCCGACGTTCAAATGGATTGTAGATAACAATACACAGGCACAGTCTAAAGAAGTTCGTCTGGAAACAAGTGAAGAAATTCAGCTGCCGGATGAAGGATGGTCACTTAGGGGTGAAGAGAATGGCGTATTTGTTTACGTGAAGACATTCTATGCAAACTGGAAAGATAAAAACTTTACCGTAACAGACCTTGCAGGAAATGTATCAGAGCCACAGTTTGTAGAAGTAAAACGGATCGATAATTCGAGACCAACAGTTGTGGAACTGACACAGGATATTACAGACTGGACAAACAAAGACGTGACAGTGACAATTAAGACATCTACAGATTGTGTGGCACCGGAAGGATGGAAACAGGTTAATAAGAGAACATTCACAAAGGTATTTAATGCAAACGGAGAGTACAGTGTGACGCTGACAAGTGTGACAGGAGTGACAGGAGATGCTCATCTATTCAGTATCACCAATATTGACAAAGAAGCACCGGTTATTGATTATGCAGCTATCGAGTCAGCAAACGGATACAGAAAAGAGATCCCGGTCAATGAGGGTGAAGAGCATACCGAAGAAAAGTTGGTCGAGATGTTCACAAAACCAGAGTGGGTAAGTGACAATTCTGGGACAGCAACATTTAAGGTTGACAAATGGGGATTGGAACACGGTCTGGATGGATATCAGCCATTTACATCCAAGACACCTGGTGAATATAAAGTTCGCTTCTATGCATACGATGCAGCTGGAAACAACAGCAGTTTTGATGTTTATGTGAAAGTATTAGAGCCGGAAGTAGAAGAACGCACGACAACAGTAAATTATACGGTATTTATTGACGGCCGTGTTCGTACCGGACAGTGGACACATACAGGAACTGAGACGGGAGAATTTAGATTTGATCTGTCTATGGTAAAAGAAGATCTGCCGGCAAGCTATGAACTGGAAGAGGGAGAAGAAGGGTATCGGATGCTGCAGTATGGTGATACGACTTCTGTAACGTTCTACCTTACAAGATAGGAAATCTGCAGTATTATTTTGCAGAAGATAACAAACCCGGATGAAAAGGAAAAGATTTCCGATTCATCCGGGCTCTTTTTTCTATCAGCTTTTGCAACTGAGAATGTTTTATGGTATCCTATAGAATGTATGCAGGGATGAAAATCTCTTTGATCAGGAGGAACAGTTATGATTTTAAAACAGTTATTGGAACGTTTGGAATATGAAGTAGTACAGGGGAGTGACAAGATCGAAATTACAACATTGATTAATGACTCCCGTAAAGTAGAAGAAGGATCTGTGTTTGTATGCATCAGCGGCGCTGTCTCAGACGGACATCAGTATGTAGCTGATGTGGCAAAAAAAGGAGCAAAAGCCGTGATCGTGCAGCAGGATGTAGAGGCACCGGCGGGAATGACTGTGATCCGTGTGGAGGACACAAGGTACGCACTCGCACTTGCTTCTGCCGCTTATTTCGGCTATCCGGCAGAGAAGCTGCACATTATTGGAATTACAGGGACAAAAGGAAAGACGACCACGACCTATATGATCAAATCCATTCTGGAGGGAGTCGGACATAAAGTAGGGCTGATCGGAACCATTGAGGCCATTATCGGAGAGGAAGTGATCCCGGCAGCGAATACGACACCGGAATCTTATACCATTCATCAGTATTTTGCAAAAATGGTGGAAGCCGGCTGTGACAGCGTGGTCATGGAGGTGTCATCCCAGGGACTGATGCTGCACCGGACAGCAGGGATTCCGTTTGAAATCGGGATTTTCACAAATCTTGGAAAAGATCATATCGGACCGAATGAACACAAGGATTTTGAAGATTATAAAAGATGCAAAGGTTTACTGTTCCAGCAGTGCAGGGTTGGAATTGCCAATGCAGATGACAGGTATTTTAAGGATGTATTTAAAAATGCTACATGTAAAGTGGAGACATTTGGTTTCTGCAAAGAGGCGGATCTGCGGGCTGAAGATGTAAATCTGGTGTCCAGACCGGGATATCTCGGTGTGGCATATCATGTGGCAGGAGTCATGGATTTTGATGTGGAGATTGATGTACCGGGAACATTCAGTGTTTACAATTCACTGACAGCGATTGCAGTGTGCAGACACTTTGATGTGCCGAAAGAGTACATTCAGGCGGCTTTGAAAAAGGCGAAGGTTAAGGGCAGAATCGAGATGGTGAAAGTGTCTGATGAATTCACTCTGATGATCGACTATGCACACAATGCCATGAGTCTGGAGAGTCTTTTGACCACGTTAAAAGAATATCATCCAAAACGTCTGGTATGTCTGTTCGGATGCGGTGGAAACCGTTCCAGAGACCGACGCTTTGAGATGGGAGAAGTGTCCGGCCGTCTGGCAGATCTGACGATCATCACTTCCGATAATCCGAGATTTGAAGAGCCGCAGGCGATCATCGATGACATCAAAGTGGGAATCGAAAAGACGGACGGAGCGTATGTGGAAATCATAGACAGGAAAGAAGCCATCCGTTATGCGATCACACACGGGCAGACCGGGGATGTGATCGTGCTTGCAGGAAAAGGGCATGAAGATTACCAGGAGATCGAAGGTGTGAAGCATCCGATGGATGAGCGGGTTCTGATTGCGGAGATCTTAACAGAACTGGAAGAGGAACAGAAAAAATAAGCAGGGGAAATGGATTGTTTGCAGATATTATTGTAGATATAAAACATGAAAAACTGGATCGGATCTTTCAATATCGAATTCCGGAGTGGTTAAAAGAAGAGCTGAATGTGGGAATGGAGGTTGTGATTCCGTTTGGGAAAGGCAACCGGCAGACGAAAGGCTATGTGGTAGGAATTTCAGAGACTTGCGACTATGATCTTTCCAAAGTCAAGGAGATCGAAGATATTTCCAGAAACAGTGTAGAGATCGAGGCGAAGCTGATCGCGCTGGCGGCATGGATGAAAGAACATTATGGCGGAACGATGATCCAGGCACTCAAGACGGTATTGCCGATCAAGCAAAAAGAGAATGCCAAGATCAAAAAGTATGTCCGTCTGCTGCTTGGCAAAGAACGGGCAGAAGCGCAGCTGCATTATTATCAGCAGAAGAATCAGAAGGCGAGAGCAAGACTTCTGGAAGCACTTCTGGAGGATCCGGTCATTGAATACGAACTGATTACGAAAAAACTGAATATTACGCGCAGTGTCGTCAATGCATTGGAAGAACAGCAGGTGGCAGTTCTGGAATCAGAGCAGGTGTTTCGAAATCCGGTGAAAGAAAAAGAGCAGAGAGCAAAAACTCTTGTGTTTACGGCAGAGCAGGAGCATGCGATCGAGTGCTTCTGGCAGGAGTACAGCAGAGATGTGCGGGCAGCTTATTTGTTGTACGGTGTGACAGGCAGTGGAAAAACGGAAGTTTATATTGAGATGATCCGCCGGGTGGTCCGTGAGGGAAAACAGGCGATTGTCCTGATTCCTGAGATTGCACTGACGTATCAGACAGTGATGCGGTTTTACCGGTGCTTTGGAAATCGGGTATCCATCTTAAATTCCAGAATGTCTGCCGGAGAGCGTTATGATCAGTTGATGCGGGCAAAAGCGGGAGAGATCGACGTGATGATCGGCCCGCGGTCCGCCTTGTTTACACCATTTCCGGAGCTGGGGCTGATCGTTATTGATGAGGAACATGAAACAACTTATAAAAGTGAACAGATACCAAGATATCATGCCAGAGAGACTGCCATAGAGCGGGCAAATCTGGAACATGCCAGTGTAGTACTTGGCTCGGCAACCCCGTCTCTGGAAGCAATGTATCGCGCAAAAAACGGGGAGTACCGTCTGCTGGAATTGAAGAACCGTTCGGGAATGCAAAAAATGGCGAGCGTCTATGTAGCGGATCTCAGGCAGGAGTTAAAAGAAGGCAACCGTTCGATCTTAAGCCGGCATCTGCAGGAGTTGATGGAAGACCGGCTGGAAAAACAAGAACAGATCATGTTGTTTTTAAACAGGAGAGGGTATGCAGGGTTTCTTTCCTGCAGAGAGTGCGGCCATGTGGTAAAGTGTCCGCACTGCGATGTTTCGCTGTCGTATCACAGAAACGGAAAGATGGTCTGTCATTACTGCGGATATGAAGAACCAAGGACACCCGTCTGTCCGGAGTGCGGTTCCAGACATATCGGAGAATTTCGGGCAGGAACACAGCAGATCGAAGACATTGTAAAAGCACAGTTTCCGCAGGCAAGAGTTCTTCGTATGGACATGGACACAACAAGACAGAAAGACGGCCATGAAAAAATCTTGTCTGCATTTGCGAATGGAGAAGCAGATGTACTGGTCGGAACGCAGATGATCGTAAAAGGACACGATTTTCCGAATGTTACGTTAGTTGGTGTGCTGGCGGCAGATATGTCGTTGTATTCAGATGATTATCGTTCCGGGGAGCGCACCTTCCAGCTTTTGACACAGGCGGCAGGGCGAGCCGGACGGGGGCAGAAAGAAGGAGAAGCTGTGATCCAGACCTACACTCCCACGCATTACAGTATCGTAACCGCCGCAGCACAGGATTATGAGGCGTTTTATGAGGAGGAGATCCGGTATCGGCAGATCATGGGATATCCCCCGGTAGAAAATCTGCTTGCAGTTCTGGTAAGCTGTGAGGATGAGGTGCTGTTAGAGACAGGGTGTAAGTATTTAAAAGAGTTTTCGATCCGGATTGCTCCGAAAGAAACTGCGAAGATCATCGGACCTGCAAGTCCGGGAATCGGAAAGATTAATGATGTGTATCGCAAAGTAATCTACATAAAAGATGAAAATTATGATACACTTGTGAGGATAAAGAACGGATTGGAACAATATATTGAAGTAAATCCGGGATATCGCAAGATGCGGATTCAGTTTGATTTCAATCCGATGCATGTTTTTTAAAAGATAACAAAGAATAAATAGAAGGGAACAGTGAAATTATGGCAATCAGAGAAGTCAGGATCATGGGAGATGACATTTTGGAAAAACAGTGCAAACCGGTCACAAAGATGACGATGCGCACAAAAATTTTGATCGAGGATATGCTGGATACGATGTATGAAAAATATGGTGTGGGACTGGCAGCACCTCAGGTGGGAGTCTTGAAGCAGATCGTTGTGATCAATGTGGGAGAAGGCCCGATCGTGCTGATCAACCCGGAGATCATTGAGACATCCGGAGAGCAGACAGGCGAAGAGGGATGCTTAAGCCTGCCGGGCAAATGGGGGATCGTGACAAGACCAAACTATGTGAAGGTACGTGCACTCAATGAAGAAATGGAAGAAGTGGAACTGGAAGGCGAAGGTCTTCTTGCAAGAGCATTCTGTCATGAGATCGATCATCTTGCAGGACATATGTATGTAGAACGTGTGGAGGACGGACTGCATGATGTAGAACCACCGGAAGAGGAGGTAGAATAGATGCGTGTGATTTTTATGGGAACACCGGATTTTTCGGTGGGAACACTGGAAGCGCTGATTGAAGCCGGGCATGAGGTGTGTCTGGCAGTGACGCAGCCGGATAAGCCAAAAGGAAGAGGCAAGGAGATGCAGTTTCCGCCGGTGAAAGAGGCGGCACTTTCTCATGGAATCCCGGTATTTCAGCCGATCAAGGTAAGAGAAGCGGCCTGTGTGGAAGAACTGGCAGGATATAAGGCAGATGTGATCGTAGTGGTCGCTTTCGGACAGATTCTTCCGAAAGCAATTCTGGAACTGACACCATATGGATGTGTCAATGTACATGCGTCTCTGCTTCCGAAATATAGAGGAGCGGCACCGATCCAGTGGGCGATCATTGACGGAGAAGATGTGACAGGTGTGACCACCATGCAGATGGATGAAGGTTTGGATACCGGTGACATGCTGCTTAAGACCGAAGTGCCGATCACGGCAGAAGAGACGGGAGAGAGTCTTCATGACAAATTGTCAAAAGCCGGAGCAGCACTTTGCGTGGAGACATTAAAAGCACTGGAAGAAGGCACCATCGTTCCTCAAAAACAGGGAGAGACTCCTACACATTATGCAAGTATGTTGAACAAAAAAATGGGAAACATCGATTGGAATGCTTCCGCAGAAGCAATCGAGAGACTGATCCGGGGATTAAATTCCTGGCCGAGTGCGTATACACACTGGGAGAATAAAGTGGTGAAGATCTGGAGTGCAAAAGTCTCGAAAGAGCAGACGAAGGCACAGCCGGGGACGGTTACAGATGTGACAAAAGACAGTTTTTCTGTGCAGACAGGAAAGGGAACTTTAATCGTACAGGAATTGCAGATTCCGGGAAAGAAGAGAATGAAGACAGATGCATTTTTAAGAGGATATCATCTCGAAGAAGGAACGTTGTTTCATTCATAAATAAAAGGATTGGAGGAAGAGCATGTTTTTTTACTATGATCCTACTTATATATTAGTGATTATCGGAGCCGTAATATGTATGGCAGCTTCGGCGCATGTCAACAGTACCTATCGAAGATATGCACAGGTGCGGAGCCGGTCCGGTATGACAGGGAAGGATGCAGCAGAGCGAATCCTGCATGCAAACGGGATTTATGATGTAACAGTACATCATATTCCGGGCAATCTGACAGATCATTATAATCCGGCAAATAAGACGCTGGGGCTTTCTGATGCAACCTATAACTCAGCATCGGTGGCAGCCATCGGTGTGGCTGCGCATGAATGCGGGCATGCAATCCAGCATGCGAAAGGGTATGCGCCTCTTCAGATCAGAGGTGCTCTGGTACCTGTTGCGAATTTCGGTTCTATGGCAGCCTGGCCGCTGATCATTATCGGATTATTCATGAATGGAAATACAGCAAGTCTGCTGATCAATCTCGGAATTTTGCTGTTTTCGGCTGCAGTGCTGTTTCAGATCGTGACATTGCCGGTAGAATTTAATGCCTCCAGCCGTGCAATTCGTATTTTGGAAACATCCGGAATGTTATATCCGGAAGAATTAAGTCAGACAAAGGCAGTGCTGCGGGCGGCAGCGATGACGTATGTGGCAAGTGCCGCATCTATGATTCTGCAGCTGCTTCGTCTGTTGATCATAAGCGGAGGAAGAAGAGATGACTAAACAGGTGACAGAAAGAGAACTGGTGCTGGCGATCCTGATGGAGGTGACACAGCAGAATGTCTACAGCCATCTTGCATTGAATGCCGTCCTGGAAAAATATCAGTATCTGGAGAAAAAGGAACGCGCATTTATCACGAGAGTGACTGAAGGAACACTGGAGCACATGATCGAACTGGATTATATTTTGAATCAGTTTTCCAAAGTGAAGGTCAACAAGATGAAGCCGGTTATCCGCAATATTTTGAGAAGTGCTGTATATCAGCTGAAGTATATGGACAGCGTGCCGGATTCGGCAGTGTGCAACGAGGCAGTAAAGCTGGCAGTGAAAAAAGGATTCGGCACCCTACGTGGATTTGTAAACGGAGTGCTCCGCAATGTGGCGCGAGGTCTGGATCAGGTAGAGTATCCCGCAGAGGGGATCGAACGGCTGTCTGTTGTGTATTCCATGCCGGAGTGGATTTTAAAATTGTGGAAGAAGACTTATGATCTGGATGTGATCGAATCCATGCTGCAGGCCTTCCAGGAAGAGACACCGGTGACGATCCGGTGTAATCTGGCAAAGACAACGCCGGAAAATCTGAAAGAAAGCCTGCAAAAGGAAGGGGTTACGGTAACGCCGCATCCATATCTGTCCTATGCGTTCTGGATTCAGGACTATGATCATCTTTCAGAGCTGGAAAGCTTTCAAAAGGGAGAGTTTTATGTCCAGGATATCAGTTCCATGCTGGTGGGAGAACTCGCAGATCCAAAGAAAGGGGATCGGGTGATCGATGTCTGTGCGGCACCGGGCGGAAAAGCACTTCATGTTGCAGAAAAACTGCGGGGAACAGGAAGTGTAGAAGCCAGAGATCTAAGCCTGTATAAAGTAGGATTGATCACGGAAAATATCGAGAGAAGCGGTCTTACGAATATTCACGCAGTACAAAAAGATGCGACTGTCTGTGATGCGGATATAAAAGATGCGGCGGATCTTGTGATTGCAGATCTGCCCTGTTCCGGATTGGGGGTTCTTGCAAAAAAGACAGATTTAAAATATAAAGCAACCGAACAGGGCACCAAAGAGCTGGCAGGACTGCAGAGGGAGATTCTGAAAAATGCTGCGTCCTATGTCAGGCCGGGAGGAACGCTGATCTACAGCACCTGTACGATCAATCCGGCAGAAAATATAGAAAATGTACACTGGTTTTTAAAAGAATTTCCGGAATTTGTACTGGATCCGATCGCGGACAGACTGTGCAGCACTCTTCAGAATAGTGTGGAAGAAGCAGGATGTCTGCAGCTGCTTCCGGGAATTCATAAAAGTGACGGCTTTTTTATTGCCAGATTCGGAAAGAAATAAAAGGATAGAAAAAGGATGAAGAAAGATATTCGCGCATATACATATGAACAATTGGCCGCAGAGATGGAACAGATCGGGGAAAAGATATTTCGTGCAAAGCAGATTTATGAATGGCTGCATGTAAAGCTTGCTGACAGTTTTGAAGAGATGACGAATCTCTCCAAAACGCTCAGGGAAAAACTGGAGGCGGAATATGAGATCCTTCCGGTAAAAATGCTCGAACGTCAGATTTCGAAGATTGACGCAACGAATAAGTTTTTATTTCAGCTTTCTGACGGAAATGTGGTGGAAAGTGTGCTGATGCGCTACAAGCACGGAAATTCCGTCTGCATTTCTTCTCAGGTGGGCTGCCGGATGGGATGCAGATTCTGTGCTTCTACCATCGGTGGGCTGGAGAGAAATCTGTCGCCGTCTGAGATGCTGGGGCAGATTTATCAAATCCAGAAGATCACAGGAGAAAGAGTCTCCAATGTTGTTGTGATGGGAACTGGAGAGCCCATGGATAATTATGAGAATTTCCTGACATTTGTCCGTATGCTCACAGATGAACACGGACTGCATATCAGCCAGAGAAATCTCACGGTTTCCACCTGTGGGATCGTGCCGAAGATCCGCGAGCTTGCCATGGAGCATCTGCAGATCACACTGGCACTTTCTCTGCACGGCTCTACTCAGGAAAAGAGAAAGCAGCTCATGCCGGTGGCAAATAAATATGACTTGCAGGAAGTGCTTAAAACATGTGATTTTTATTTTCAGGAGACAGGAAGAAGGGTGACTTTTGAATACAGCCTTGTTCACGGAGTGAATGACACACAGGAAGATGCAGAGGAACTGATCGGAATCTTAAAATCCCGCAACTGCCATTTGAATCTGATTCCGGTCAATCCGATCAAAGAGCGTGATTTTCAGCAGCCTTCCCGCAAAAATGCGTTGAATTTCAAAAATAAACTTGAAAAAAGCGGAATAAATGTTACTATAAGAAGAGAAATGGGCGCAGATATTGACGGCGCCTGTGGTCAGCTCAGAAGACGCTATGTAAAAACAGAGAATGAGTAAAGGAGAGAGCGTATGAAGACATTTTCCATTACAGATGTTGGGATGGTAAGACAAGTGAATCAAGACTATGTCTATATGACAGACAATCCTCTGGGACCTCTTCCGAATCTGTTTGTTGTAGCAGACGGAATGGGCGGTCATCAGGCAGGTGATTATGCTTCTAAGTATACAGTGGAAGTTTTAAAACGCGAGCTGGAGAATACCAGTGAGCAGGACGTAGAGAGAGCGCTTGTTTCGGCGATCAAGACAGCTAACAGAGAGATTATCAAAAAAGCTTCCGAGGATCCTCATTTAAAGGGGATGGGGACTACGGTAGTATTGGCAACGATCGTCAACCAGATGATGTATTTTGCAAATGTGGGAGACAGCAGGCTGTATCTGATCAATCAGGGTATCGTACAGCTTACAAAAGACCATTCTCTGGTGGAAGAGATGGTACGCCTTGGCGGGATCAAGCCGGAGGAAGCAAAGCATCACCCGGATAAAAATATTATTACGAGAGCAATCGGTGCAAAAGACAGCGTAGAGGTTGATTTTTATGAGCACCGTCTGAAAAAGGGAGACATCATTCTGATGTGTACAGACGGACTCAGCAATATGGTGGAGGATGAAGAGCTGTTCCATATTGTACAGGGGGGCAGAGATATTGTGGAATCTGCACAGTCTCTGGTAGAAACGGCAAAAGAGAACGGTGGTATGGACAATATCGGGATCGTACTGGTAGAGCCGTTCGCAGATGAGGTGAGTATATGTTAAAAGAAGGTATCTTTTTAGGAAAGCGCTATGAGATCCTGGATCGTATCGGTTCCGGCGGTATGGCGGATGTGTATAAGGGCAAAGACCATAAGCTGAACCGGTATGTGGCGATCAAGGTGCTGAAGAGCGATTTTCGCTCAGATGAGACTTTTATCAAAAAGTTCTTAAGCGAAGCTCAGGCAGCAGCAGGTCTGATGCATCCGAACGTAGTCAACGTATATGATGTGGGGCAGGACCGCGGAGTTTATTATATGGTGATGGAGCTTGTGGAAGGCATCACATTAAAAGAATATATCGAGAAAAAAGGCAGACTCTCTGCAAAAGAGACGATCAGCATTTCCATTCAGATGGTGACGGGAATTCAGGCAGCCCACAACCAGCATATCATACATCGGGATATCAAACCGCAGAATATCATTATTTCAAAAGACGGAAAAGTAAAGGTTACAGATTTTGGAATTGCAAGAGCAACGACTTCGTCCAATACGATCAGCACCAGCGTGATGGGATCGGTTCATTACACATCGCCGGAGCAGGCAAGGGGCGGCGTGGTAGATGAAAAAAGTGATATTTATTCTGCCGGTATCAGTATGTATGAAATGGTGACAGGGCATGTTCCGTTTGATGGCGAGTCTACGGTCACTGTGGCGATCAAGCACTTGCAGGAGGAAATTATTTCTCCAATTGTGGAAGTGCCGGATACGCCAAAGAGCCTGGAGAAGATTATTTTAAAATGTACACAGAAGAGTCCTATGTATCGGTATCAGAACTGCGAAGAGCTTTTGCTTGATCTGAAACGGGCACTGGTAGATCCGCAGGGAGGATTTATTTCAAACGGACCAAAAGTGAACAATGTGGATGAGACTGTGGTCATGGATACGCAGGAGATCGCAAGAGTTCAGAATCGGGATTATGACGGTGAGGACTATGATGATCCGGACGAATCCTATGACGACGAGGAGTATGATGATGATTCATACGATCGAAGAAATCGTCGGGAAGATGGCAGAAAAGGCAAAAAAGAAGAAGTCGATCCACAGATGAAAAAGGTCACAAAGATTTTGATGATTGTTGTGGCAGTTATTGTTGCGATCGGAGTGATCTTTGGAATCAGTAAGGCAGTCGGCGGATTCATGCCTGACAAGGTAGTGACCGAAGAGAAGGAAAAGAAGGTTTCTGTACCGGATATTCGGGGAATGACGGAAGAAGAGGCTAGAAAAGCACTCACAAAGAAGAACATCGGATATCAGTCAGCAGGTCAGGTCGCTTCAGACAAATATGAAAAAGGCGAGATTGCGGAACAGGATCCAAAACCAGGAGAAAAAGTAAAAGAGAATTCGACGGTCACTGTGAAAATCAGCAGCGGACCGGCAGAAAAAACTGCCAAAGTACCAGATGTAACAGGAAAATCTGAGGCGGATGCACAGAAGCTGCTGGAAGACAAAGGATTTGTTGTGGCATCTGAGACAGATTACAGCGACAGTGTGCCGCAGGGATATGTGATTTCCACAAATCCGACAGCCGGAACAGAGTGGGCAGAGGGCAATACAGTGACAATGGTCGTCAGCATGGGCAAAGAGAAGATCAGTGTACCGGATGTATCCGGTGCGGATCCGGACAGTGCCCAGGCTACGCTGCAGGGAGTGGGACTGACACTTGGAAGTGAAAGCTCCAGCGAGTATAGTGATGAGTATGAGGAAGGCACCATTATCCGGACAGTGCCAGCAGCCGGTGAACAGGTGAAAAAAGGAACGACTGTCAATTATGTCCTGAGCAAAGGCAAGAAGACAGAGACTGTAGAAGTACCGACTCTCTCCGGTCTGACAAGAAGTCAGGCAGAAGCAAAGCTTTCCGGATTAGGTCTGACAGCGAATGTGACAGAATCTTATGATTCTACTGTTACAAAAGGATATGTAATCAGTCAGTCTGTGACACCTGGAAGTCAGATCGAAAAAGGGTCAACAGTTGATATTGTGGTCAGTCTCGGACCGGAAAATGTGACACCGGATCCGCCGACAGACGGAGATAACAATAATGGAAATGACAGCGGATCAAACGGTGGTTCATCGTCAGGAGCGAACCACTGACAGCAGAGGAAATTATGCAGGGAAAAATAATCAAGGGAATTGCCGGATTCTACTACGTAAACGTAGTAGAATCCGGTGTTTATGAGTGTAAGGCAAAAGGCGTGTTCCGAAAAGAGAAGATCAAGCCTTTAGTAGGGGACAATGTCCGAATAGAAATACTGGATGAAGAAAATAAGACAGGGAATATTGTGGAGATTTTTCCCAGAAAGAATGAGCTGATCCGTCCGGCAGTGGCAAACATCGATCAGGCACTGGTGGTGTTCGCAGTGACAAAGCCGGCTCCACATTTCAATCTTCTGGATCGGTTTCTGGTTATGATGGAGCGAAAAGAGATACCGGTAGTTTTGTGTTTTAATAAGAGAGACATTGCGACCAGTCCGGAAATTGCAGAATTAGAAGCAATCTATGAGAAATGTGGATATCCGATCGTATTTACCAGCGCACTGGAGCAGGAGAATATAGAAGAAATCCGTCGTCTTCTGCTGAAAAAGACAACGGCGATCGCAGGACCTTCCGGAGTCGGGAAATCGTCTCTGATCAATCTGCTTCAGAATCAGGTGCAGATGGAAACCGGAACGATCAGCAGAAAGATTGAACGTGGAAAGCATACCACAAGGCATTCTGAGCTGATCGCAGTAGATGCGGATTCCTACATTATGGATACGCCGGGATTCAGCTCACTTTATGTCAATGATTTTGAAAAAGAAGAATTGAAGTACTATTTTCGGGAATTTGCTTCTTATGAAGGGCAGTGCCGGTTTCAGGGATGCGATCACGTGCATGAACCGGGATGTGCGGTAAAAGAGGCACTGGAAGAAGGAAAAATCCATCCGGTCCGATATAAAAATTATCTGGAGATGTATACAGAATTGAAAGAAAAGAAGAGGTATTGATTTATGAGAAACAGAATTGCACCGTCGATTTTGTCGGCAGACTTTAAAAGACTTGGCGAGCAGTTAAAAGAGACAGAAGCAGCAGGAGCGGAGTATATCCATTTTGATGTGATGGATGGAATGTTTGTGCCGAGTATTTCATTCGGAATGCCGGTTCTTGCATCCATCAAAGGGCATACACAGCAGGTGATGGATGTGCATCTGATGGTTACAGAGCCGATTCGTTATGTGGAAGATTTTGCAAAAGCAGGAGCCGATATCCTGACGGTTCATGTAGAAGCATGTGAGAATCTGATGGAAACTGTGGATAAGATCCATGCATGCGGAATGAAGGCGGGAGTATCGATTAAACCGAATACACCGGTATCTGCACTGGAACCGGTACTGGATAAAACGGAGATGTTTTTGATCATGTCTGTAGAACCGGGATTTGGCGGACAGGCATTTATTCCGGAGTCGTTGGACAAGATCAAAGAATTAAGAAATCTGCTGAATGCAAGAGGGATCCAGGCAGACATTGAAGTGGATGGAGGAATTTACCACAGCAATGTCAAAGAAGTGCTGAATGCGGGAGCGAATGTGATCGTGGCAGGCTCTGCTGTGTTTAAAGGAAATGTGGCAGAGAATGTAAAAGGATTTATGGAGATTTTAAGCGCCAATGAATAGATGGACTGTGATCGTAAGCGGCGGGATGCTGGAAGAAGAATTTGCAAGATCTGTTCTGGAAAATCCGGAGATTGAGTTTATCATAGGAGTGGACAGAGGACTGGAGTTTCTTTACAGGCATGAAATCTGCCCGAATTATATTGTGGGAGATTTTGACAGCGTATCCGGTGAAATTTTGGGGTACTATGAGAAAGAAACAAAAGTGCCGATCCGCAAGTTCAATCCGGTCAAAGATGCCTCAGATACAGAAATCGCACTGCGTTTGTGTCTGGATCTGGGAAGAAAGAATATCCTGATCCTGGGGGCGACCGGAAATCGGATCGATCATATATGGGCGAATGTGCAGTGTTTAAAAATCGGACTGGATGCAGGAGCAGATGTGCGGATCGTGGACAGTCGTAATCGGATCCGGCTCTTGGACCGGGAGATCACACTTTCAAAGAAAGAGGCATACGGACCGTACTTTTCGGTGTTTCCACTGGGAAAGAGTGTGGAGAAATTTAATATTGAGGGCGCGAAGTATCCGCTGAAAAATCATAAATTAACGGCGTATGACAGTCTCTGTGTAAGCAATGCATTTGCAGAGGAGGCGGTCAGGATCACGTTTCCGGAGGGAATCGTGATCCTGATGGAGACGCGGGATTAGAGGAGGAAATAGAAAAAATGAAATTAGGTATCGTTATTCCGAGACCAATTTCATAAATGTCCATATAAGTTGTCAAAGGCCTTTAAATGCTGATAGCTAGAGCATTTAGCGGATTACCAACTCGGATAAAACTCTATATAAATTCATGTAAATTTTTGGAAAATGGCCCACTTCGTGGCCACTAACTTTTGATCGAAGTCCTAATATGGTAAGAAGAAGCGCTTGTATGAGTGCTTCTTTTTTGGGAAAATATTGTAAATATTTTAAGTGATTCTTTGCTGGAAAATTATGAAGTGGCTACAGCTATTAACGAAGTATAAACAATAGTTGCTATTTGTAAAATTCATTGATATGATATTTATGGAAATGATATAAATAACGGAAAAAGGTTGAGCTTTTACGATGAAAAAGAAACTTACAATAGATGAGCAAATTGAAGATCTCAAGAAAAAAGGAGTTACTTTTGAAATAATGTGTGAAGAGGATGCAAAAAAATTTCTTCGCTACAATAATTATTATTTCAAATTGAAATCATATGCAAAAAATTATCCTATTAATCCGAAAAATGGTAAATATGTAAATTTAGAATTTGCGTACTTAGTAGAAATGTCGAAGCTGGATATGTATCTCCGAAAAATAATTTTGGGTATGTGTTTAGACGTAGAGCATATACTAAAAACAAGGATGTTATATGATGTTAGTCGAAATGAAAAAGAAGATGGATATAATATTGTCAAAAAATATTTATGGGCATATCCTAATACAAAGATAGAAATACTACAGAAAGCAAATTCATATAATTTCACGTCTGATTTAGCAGAGAAACATTCGCTGGATGAGGAATATTCCGTTTGGAATTTGGTTGAATTATTACCATTTGGAAAATTTGTGGAGTTATATACCATGTATTATCAAGAGTATAAATCATCAAATTACAGTGATTATTTACAATCCAATAAATTTTTGAGAAATGCAGCAGCTCATAGCAATTGTTTGATGAGTTCAATTATGAAACCTAAGGGAGCAAAAAAATTTCGAAAGACCATCAAGTTGACAAATGCATTATCCCAGGCTCAAAAGGAAATTAGTTTACATGCTCGTAGTAAATATATGGCTTATCCTACATTTCATGATTTTGTGGCACTTCTATTTGTTTATAATGACCTTTTAAAGGAAGCTGCTAACCGTAATATGCGCGATAAAACAATGGATGAATTGTACCATTTTTTCTGTGAAAAAGATGGAAGAGTTTTGAAGTACAAAGAGTATTTTGAAAAAAATCAAGTTATTGCTGAAGCGTATAGATTCATTAGTGGAGTAATACAATATATTAAGAAGCAAAATAATAATCCAAAACATAAAAGGTACTTGAAAATTTAGTAGAAAACATATTGACTTTGTGAATGAAATTGGGTAATATATGCACATAGAACAAAAACTTTCGAGGTTTTTATCAGAAATGGTGCTTGCACCAAGTCTGGGTTTGAAAAAGTCCGTTACAATATACAGAGGTGTTATGTATATTGTAATGGGCTTTTTGCATTATGTTCTAGAAAAATCAGGAGGTGTATATGGTAATAGGAATTATAGAAGATGATAAATTGTTAAGAAAAGCCTTAGATACATCATTGCAAAATCAAGGTTATACAACGATTCTTGCCGGCTCGAGAAAAGAAGCAATTAAAAATATAGATAGTTCTGTAGATTTGCTGATCGTAGATATTGGATTACCGGATGGAGACGGAATAAATCTATATCAAGAGCTCCAAAAAAACGAAAAAATTCCAGCTATTTTTTTGACTGCAAAAGATGACGAAAAAGATATGTTAAAAGCGTTTGATATAGGAGCAGATGATTATGTGGTGAAACCATTTTCAATAAAGGTATTGTTAAAACGTATTGAAGTTGTTTTAAAGAGAAAGTCAAATGAAAATACTTTTATGTGCGGACAGGTTATTTTGTATTCTGATAGAAAACAGGTTTTTGTTGGAGAGACGGAAATATTTTTGACAGTCAAAGAATATCAGTTTTTGGAATATTTTATTATGAATCAAAATCGAGTTCTTACAAAAGAGATGATAATGGAAAATATATGGGGGATTGATAGTGAATTTATTGATTCTAATACAATAAGCGTCATGATCAGCAGATTGAAAAAGAAATTAAATGATTCATCGAATGTTATTAGTAATGTATTTGGAATGGGATATAGAATGGGAGATTAGCATGGTTGTAGCAATTTTCACAGTACTTTTAGTAGGTTTCATACTCGGAGGAAGCACGGTATATTTAGTTGAAAATCATTTTAGAACAAAGGAAATGAACAAAATATATAAACTGACCGAATCTTTAATAAATGGCAATGACTTAAATGATTCTGATATAGGGAAGGAAACGCTTTATTCTAAAACAGCCAATCAGTTAATCCGTTTACAGAAAATGTTAGAAGGAAGAAGAAAAGAGGCCGAAAAAAGTCAATATGAGATACAAAAATTGATTTCTGAGATTGCGCATCAACTAAGGACACCGTTGGCGAATATAAAAAATTATACAGAATTGCTGCAAGAGTCATTGGATGAAACGCAAGAAGTAATGAATACAGAATACATTAAAGACTTGCAAACGAGTGAAGAACAATTATGTTTTTTAGTGGAGAGCTTTATAAAAACTGCTCGATTAGAGCAAGGAATCATACAAGTTCACATGCAAAAAGAAAATCTTGTCGAAACAATTCTAAATGCGTTGGGGCAAATACAAAAAAAGGCAGAAGATAAAGATATCTTTTTTCAAGTAGACTTGCCGGAGAAAATTATTTGCGAACATGATAAAAACTGGATGTGTGAGGCATTTTATAATGTGTTTGATAATGCAGTCAAATATAGCAAAAGCAACAGTACGATCGATATCACAATGAAACAAACGGAAATGTTTTATGAGGTCCAGATAAGAGATTATGGAATCGGGATAAAAGACGGAGAAGAAAATAAAATTTTTCAAAGATTTTATCGAGGTGAACAGGCAAGAGGTCAGGAAGGATGCGGAATTGGTTTGTATCTTTCCAGAGAGATTGTTCTATTACAAAAAGGGATTATGAAAGCAACACAAATGAAGCCCGGGTTGCTCATAGAAGTGAATCTTCCGGTATGGATATTTCATATGCAGTCTGTAAGAAGTTTGTAAGATGTACCATGTAAAATAGATTATGGCTGATTTAGAGGTAGCATCTGCGAAAGGAGTTTATAGAAAAAATGGATATGATCAAAGCCGTGAATCTAAAAAAATATTATACATCCGATACATATTGTTGATCAGCACATTATAATATGCCATTTTCAGAAAAATAAATAGTGCAGAAATAATACGGGGATCTTCCATCCCCGAACCCCTGGAATCCTTGTTATAACAGTAATAGAAAAAATTATTACCGTTATAACAAGGCTAAAAATGGGATGTTTTAATTTTCCGAATTCTGCAAATTATGGCATCAAATAAAATGCGTTGTAACAACATATGAAGTGCGTGCTTTAGATGGTGTGTCGTTGATTGTGGAAGATGGTGAATTTATAGCAGTTGTCGGTACATCCGGATGCGGAAAGACAACACTTATGAACATCTTAGGAGGTCTTGATACTCCGGATTTTGGAGGTGTCTGGATTAGAAATACAAGTTTAAAAGATCTTAACAAGGAAGAAAGAACGATATTCAGAAGAAGAAATATCGGATTTGTATTTCAGCAATATAATTTGATACCTTCTCTTAGTATACGTGAAAATATTGTCCTCCCAATGCGACTGGATGGCAAGGGAATCGATGTGGATTTTTTCAATGAAATTGTAGAAATACTAGGACTAAAAGATAAATTAGAACGTTTTCCATCAACACTGTCCGGCGGGCAGCAACAGCGAGTTTCTATAGCGCGGGCATTATTAACGAAACCGGCAATTGTCCTGGCGGATGTAAACTGAACCCCATGTGCTTACTGTACATAGCGTGTACACAGTAGGATTACATGACAATATAGGTACATGATACACAAGTAATGAGAAAAAATGTGTATGGAGTAGGAAGAAAGTATTGATATCTGGTATGAGGAAAGACATCTTTGTAGCAGGTTTTTTTATTGTCTATAATAGACAGGTATAAAGGTAATATTTTAGTGGTATGTCCGAATAGCTTTTTTACGATAAGTGGGTATACTAGTGTGGTAAAGAGAAGAGGTGCTGGTTATGGCATATTGTTATGATGGGAAAACTTATGAGACCATAAAAGAACTGGCAGAGGAATACGGAATTGACCGTCAGAGAATTTATTCTTTTCGTCGCCGGGGGTGGTCATTAGAAGATGCAATGCAGATGTGTATCAATGATGTACGAGGGAGAGGGAGGCTTTTTGAATACAATGGGAAGTTATATCGTTCGCCTAAAGTGTTGGCAGAAGAATATGGTTTGCCATGGAGTTCCTTGTCACATTACATACAAAGATGTAAAACGGTAGAAGAAGCGGTAGACCGTTGTCAAAAGACACAAGAAAAGAAAATTATGTTATGGGGCAAGAAATATCGGAGCAGATATGAAGTGGCAACAGCATTTGGAATTAGAGAGACTTCCATCTCAGCCGAAATTCATACAAGCAACAGAACATTAGAAGAAATCGTTCTTGAACTCTTGCAGAAAGAAGCGATATGTTTTGAAGGAAAACCTATAATACATTGGTAGACCTTTGTGCGGAGTATCAAGTGCAGCCCTGCAATGTTTTTGAACGCTTGAAATATGGGAAAACATTGGAGGAAGCTATTTATTTGCCGATCAGGAATAATGGGAAAAGATATGAAATTGTGTATGAAGGGAAAGTATATCAGAACGCTGCTTTTTTATGCAGGGAATATAATATCTCCAAGCTGTTAGTATATGGACAGCAGCGTTATAAACCAGAGTATTCGTTTATCGAATGCTTCCGCTTAGTAAAGCAACTGAGGGATGAATGTGGATGGCCAAACACTGAAGTATTTGCTTTTATTCCAAGATGTAAGATCCAAGGGAAATTCTATAAAAGGATATCAGATTTTGCTTCGGCTGTCGGCATGACCAGGGGACAGATAGATACCTACAAATCCCGGCACCATCATAAAAATATCATTAAAGCATTACGGGAAATGCAAAAAGACCGTATTCCGGCATATAAGACGGACTATGGTCTTTTGCCATATAGTGAAGCCAGACAGAAAAAATATACATCTAAGCAATTGGAAAATCTAGAATATATTCCAGATGCATTGCCGCGATACCCTATGCTTCAGCCATTTGATTTTGGGCAAGACAGTATGGACATACTCCTTCGATATGAGGAATTATTGCAAAAGCAACCGCAGTGTAAACGGGAATGGAGAGAACTGTAGAAAAAATAAAAAAACTACAGCCTCATGTGAAGCTATGGCTTTTCTTTTCCCTCAATGAGATATTCGTAGGAAACATTAAAAATCTCAGTAAGCGCTTTTAATTCCACATCTGTGACGTAGCGCTTGTTAGTCTCAATTCTTGTGATCACATTTTTATTCATATCATATCCATTCAACTGAAGCTGGTAGGCTAAGAGCCGCTGTGACATATTATGCTGGCGGCGGAGTTCAATGAGCCTCTGGCTGATCAGGTTTTTCTCCCCAGTGGATGTTTTCGGTTTCGGCATATTTCTAATCCCTCCTGCAAATAGTGTTGGCAGGGATGTCTCACTTTTTGCACTTTTTCTATTGATTTTACATGGGATTAGGAATACAATCGGTTGTAAAAGTGAGACGAAAATACACCAAAACAAAATGAGAGAATCAATTTTGGAAAAGCGGAGAGGAAAAGCGGAGAGAATAAGAAAAAGTGATCGTACAAGAGAAATTTAAGAAGTGGCTGTTTTTCCGGTTTAGAAAAGTCCGGAAAAGAATGCATTGATATCGGTGTGGAAGATTTTAGCAAGGGCAACAAGCTCTGATACCTTGATATTCATGCGGTTGGTTTCCAGCTTGGCATAGGTACTTTTGGACATAGAAATCCCCATCAGGTTTAATTTTGCAATGACCTGATCTTGAGTAAGTTTATTCGCATAACGGATGGATTGTATATTTTTGCTGATATCCATATCTGGTCTGATTTTCTGCATCATAAAGTCCTCTCATTTCTGAAATGTTTCGCAATAAAGAAACTTTATATTGATTTTACTGGTTTCACTTTTTATAATGTTTCGTAATAAGGAATTATTTACAAGAAGGGTGATGGGTATGCACCAAAAGGATATGGAACGGTTTGCTTTCCTGTTTTTATGCGGGAAGCGTGACAGGGAAATCTTATTGGGAAAAGAAAAGATGACGTTTTCAGACTTGGACAGGCTGACGTATGTGACAGACTTTTTAGGGCTAAGCTTGTATAACCTGGAAATCTGGAATGAGTATGCGGGACAGTTTGGCGAACAGTTTCGGCAGTTGGAATTGTTATACGATGAGACTTGCAGCATCGTGTCCTGGGAGTCGACAGAAGCAGATGAGCATCTGCATGAGCGATGGATTCGGGAATTTTGCACCCAGGTATCGGATAAGGAAGTTCGGAAACAGCTGGAAGAAATTATAAAACAACAATATCAGGAACAAGGGATGGAAGATCCCACAGAGACAGACATCGTGTAGGTGCCTGTCTTTTTTTCGCAGAAACTTAGGAAAAAGATTTAGAAGGGAGGTGATAGGAAACGTGAGTATCAGTATCCATGAGTTACTGGCAGTAGCCAGGGAATCGGAAGGTGTGAAGGCAGTTCAGGGTGATGCCATACTGTGTGAGAAACGCTTTGCACCAGATACCCAATATATGGTGGAGTTTTTGCTGTTGGAACAAAAGGAGCAGTTTGGAAACAAAGGAGAGTATCAGCGTTATTTTTTGACCAAGGAAGCATACCAAGAACTGATTAACCTGCAGAATCAGGGAGTCCTGCGTTTTCAAAGGCAGGCGCTTGTTTTAGATGGAACACTGCATTATCTTCCAGCCCAGGCATTTATCCGGGATCGGGAGTAGTATGTTTAACAGGCTGGAAAAGAAGAAGTCTTTGCCGGAGCATGGCTCCGGGTCCGGTAACTTTTTCACCGGAAATTTCTATAAAAAGATCAAGAAGGGAGTGGTAAGCGATGATCATTGGAATTGATCATGGGTATTATGCGATTAAAACAAAGCAGGTGTGTTTTCCGACAGGACTGATGCGGTACACCTATGAACCTTATACCATGCAGAACGTTCTCCAATACGGAGGCGCTTATTATGTGTGTGACGGGGCGGCAGACTTTGGTAAAGGACAAGACTGCCAATGACAATTATTATCTTTTGACGCTGGCTGCACTGGCACAGGAGATTCGGAAGCGAAAGGGAGAGAGAAGTGCCAAGGTTGTTCTTGCAGCCGGACTTCCCCTTACCGGATTTGGAAGGGAAAAACAGAAATTTAAGGAATATCTGTTTCGGAAGGAACAGCCTGTCCGCTTTTTTTACGAAGGGGAACGCTATGAAATCCAGATTGAGGATGTGAAACTGTTCCCCCAGGGGTACTCGGCTCTGGCTCTTTATCCGGAATACTTAAAAAATGAACCCTCTGTTCTTCTTGTGGATATCGGAGGCTGGACGGTGGATCTGATGCGTCTTGATAATGCTGTTCCCAATGCAGCTACCTGCAGGAGTCTGGAACTGGGTGTCATTCGCTGTATGGATGAGATTCTGGAACAGATAAGGAGAAATACAGGGCTGTCGGTAACGGAGACACAGGTTGAGCGCATCTTACAGGGAAAGCCCTGCAGCATGCCTGCGGAAGTGGTGTCTTTGATTGAGAAACAGGGCAGGCTTTACATTGAAAAGATATTGTCTGCGATCACCGAGGCAGGCTTTGACCTGCGGGCAGTCCCTTCCATTTTCATGGGAGGCGGAACTGCTATTTTTCAGCACCGTGTAAGCAACCAGGACCGCCTGTGTCGCCCGATTTACCTCACAGACATCCATGCCAACGCAGCCGGATATGAACGGATTGTGGGGCAGATGAGGACGCTGTGAGCCGCCCGGTCTTTTCCTTTCGCCCAAACCTTAAGAACCCGGAGCATGAAAAAGCGTGGCGGCTTTTGATGGAAGTTCCGGCAGGACAGAGGAATCAGTATCTAGTGGATGTGATCTTAGAAAAAGAAGAGCGGGAAACCTTACGGAAATTGATTCAGGAGACTGTTCGGGAAGAACTGAAAAGTGGCGGTATGGAACGAATGCCAGCATGTGAAAAGGAAGAAATTCCCGGTCAGATGCTGGATTTTTTATTTCAGATGGAGCAGGAGTAAAGGGGGTGAGGCCTATGGACAAGGAAAGTATGGCATTGTTGGATTTGCTTGGGTTTTGCATGCATTTGACATGGATTCTTTAGTGGGTATTGTGAATAGTTTTCTTTCAAACTTTGGAGTATGTTGTGTATAACAAAACGAAAGGAGAAACGCAGATGGCAGAGATGAAGAACATATGCGGAAAGATCCCGGTGGAATTACATGAGAAGGTAAGAGCAGAGATCGAAGAGAAGGAAACGAGTACACAGATCTTCATCCGGCAGGTGATTGAAGAACACTTTAACAGACTGGAAGGCAAAGGAGAAGAGAGCATGGAAAAAAGAACATTAGCAGTACAGGTCACAGAGGAGTTATTCCAGAGAGTCAAATGGGTAGTCGCGAAGGAAGGCATCAAACAGAAAGATTTTATCATCCGCATCATCGAGAAAGCAGTGGAAGAGGTAGAAGCCAAATGGCAGGAGCTAGAGCGGCCGGAAGAAACCGCAGAAGCAGACAGAATGGAAGAGGTGGAAGAGTCTACAGAAGAGACTGATGAGGAAGAGATTACCGAAGAGATGGAAACTGCGGAGGAAGAACCTGACGATGAGAGCTCCGAAGAATCCACAGAACTGGACGAGGAAGAACCAGATCCAGAACTTCCCGAAGATGCAGATGAGGAAGAAGAACTGCCAGAATCCGAGGAAGAAACCGAAGAGATTGCATAATGCCAAACAAATAGAACCATAAAACTTGCAGGCGGTGTGGGAAAGAAACCATGCCGCCTGTTTTTTCTCAGCAAAGGAGGTTGATAGCCGCAACCATTCGATTTTTTGATTTATTCAGCGGGATCGGGGGATTCCGGGAAGGGTTAAGGCGTGCAGGCGGTTTTACCTGTGTGGGACACTGCGAGGTGGATGCTTATGCGGATAAGAACTACCGATTGCTGTTCGACACAGAAGGGGAGTGGTTTTGCAATGACGCAAGAACAATCGAAACAGACCGAATGCCAGACTTTGATCTTTTGTGTGCAGGATTTCCTTGCCAGGCATTCTCTATCGCCGGAAAGCGGGGAGGATTTGCAGATGCCAGAGGAACTCTGTTCTTCGAGATTGCCAGACTGGTTGCAGACAAGCGACCTGCGTATTTCATCCTTGAAAATGTTCCCGGACTGCTTTCGCATGACAAAGGCAGGACGTTTCACACCATCCTCAGTACGATATCTGAGCTGGGGTACGGTGTGGAATGGAAAGTGCTTAACAGCAAGGATTTTGGAGTCCCCCAATCCAGAAAGCGGGTGTATCTTGTCGGATATCTTGATCGAAGATGTGCCGGAAAAATATTACCTTTCCCAACAGCAAATGGAACGCCTCTTATACAAATCCGAACCGGCAGCCAGGGAAAAAGGGTATACAGCCCCCAAGGGTTAAGCTGCACCCTCGCTTCTCTGGCAGGCGGTATGGGTGGAAAGACAGGATTGTATGAGATGGGTGTACCCATCAAAGAAAATACCAAACAGGGTTATAAGATGGCGTATCCGGGAGACAGCATTGACTTGGGATATGCAGGGCTGAACACCCGGAGAGGGCGTGCGGGGCATCAGATCGCCCATACCCTGACCACAGGAATCCAGCAGGGAACGCTTCATTTTGTGGATCTGTCGCCGCCCCCTCTTGTCACAGAGCATTGCAGATGTCTGAATACCAGACAGTCCGGCATCCATAATCACAAAGGGGAATGTTCCGGTGTCCTAAAAGAGGAAGGCGCCAGGGCAGTGCTGACTCCGGGAAGGGAAGAAACCCGGCAGAATGGCCGGAGGATGAAGGAACTGGAAGAACAGATGTTCACCATTACTGCCACAGACCGCCATGGAGTTGCCTATCGGGGCAGAATCCGAAAACTGGTGCCAAGGGAATGTCTGAGACTGCAAGGCTTTTATGACTGGCAGATTGACCGTATCGAACAGGATACTTCGGACAGCCAGCTTTATAAACAGGCGGGAAATGGAGTGACCGTCAACGTGATCGAAGCTATCGGAACACTTCTTCGGCAGGCAGATGAGGAAATCCGGGCAGAGGATGAAAAGACAAAGAGGTAAGGCAGTATGGCAATTGGAATTCAGGATCAGTACTTCGGTACAGAAATTGAAATGACAGGCATTACCAGGCAGAGAGCTGCGGAGGTAGTTGCGGAGATGTTTGGAACAAGGGCAGTTTGTGATGGTGGGTATTATGGAGTCTGGTCTGTGACAGATCAGGAAGGAAAGAAGTGGAAGTTTATGTATGATGGCAGTATCTATACGGAACGCAGGGAGCGTGGACGCATGGTTCGTGCCGGAAGTGAATACAGCACCGAAATGGTCAGTCCGAAACTTTCCTATGGAGAAATGGGAAAGCTGCAGGAAGTGGTACGGTGTCTCAGGCATCATGGGGCGAAGGTAAATGCGTCCTGCGGGCAGCATGTTCATGTGGACGCTTCCAACCACACTCCAAGAAGTCTTAAAAATGCCATGACTATTATGTATTCCAAAGAGGATATCCTGTTTAAAGCATTGAAGGTACAGACATCAAGAGAACAGGAGTATTGCCAGAAAGTGCGTCCCATTGTGCTGGAAAAGATCCGCCGGATGCCAAACAGCACCATTTCCATGGAAAAGTTTAAACGGGTATGGTATGGAGGCAGGGATGGAAGTCAGAATCATTATGACAGCACCCGGTATTATGCCTTAAACCTGCATGCGGTGTTTTCCAAAGGAACCTTGGAGTGGCGGTGTTTTGAAAGCACTCTCCATGCAGGAAAAGTACGGGCAAATATCACGCTGGCTCTCGCCATTTCCGCTCAGGCCATCAATCAGAAATGTACCCAGATGCGGAAAACGGAGATCACAGAGAACCCGGCATTTACCTTCCGTACCTTTTTATTGCGGCTGGGACTCATTGGACCAGAATATAAAAATGTCCGGGAACATCTGCTTGCCAATCTGGAGGGTGACCGGGCGTGGAGATATGACCGCAGTACTTATGAATGTTTGAATCGAAATCATCATCGGACAGAGGATGTCCGCTAGGAGGTAGAGATGAAAGAAACGTATTATTTTGCCTATGGCAGTAACATGAACTTAGATCAGATGGCATACCGCTGTCCGGAAGCTTCTGTTGTGGAAAATGTCAAGCTGGACGGGTACCGCCTGACTTTCTGTGGCAGGGGAAGGGGAAGCGGTGTTGCGACCATTCTGCCGGAAGAGGGAAGCCAGGTAGAAGGGGTGCTTTGGAAGATCACACCGGAGTGTGAAAAAAGCCTGGACTTTTATGAAGGATATCCCCACTTATATGGGAAGGAAATGCTTTCAGTCCAGGGAAAGGATGGCGTAAAACGGGAAGTGATGGCATATACCATGAATGCACCCTATAAGGATCAGCCTGCCATTCCCTCAGACCTTTATTTTATGGGGATTGTGGAAGGCTGTCATGAAAATGGGATTTCCAGCCGCTCTGTGACCGATGCGTTAAAACGTACAAGACAGGAAGTGGGCAGACAAAAAACCAGTCAAAAGAAAACAGAAGTCAGCAGATAACAAAGCTGCAGGGGAAAGCCTCTGCGGTATTTTGAACGAAAAAAGGAGAATGCAATGAAGAGCAGAACTATCAAAACAAGAATAGCAGCCTTTGGGCTTGCCCTGCTCATGGGTCTTAGTCCGCTTGGGAACTTAGCGGATGTCCATGCGGCAGAAAGTGAAATTTCACAGAATGCTGTGACAGAAAAAGAAAGTAAGACAGAATCGGAGCATCCGGTGTCGGAAATTTCTGAGCAGACAGTGACTGCAGAGGATATCACCAAAGATGTTTCCGACAAGGAATTTATGGCAGAGACCTGCATAGAAGGGATTCAGTATGATCCAGAAAAAGAGGATGTGACTTTGGAACGTATTGAAGCAGAGGATGGCAGTGCGTATCATCCAGACCAGGCAGGGACTTATGTTGCAACCTACTGGGTTGTGCCAAAAGATGCACGTGACAGCTATTCAGTTACTCGTAAGATTATCCTGACGGATACGGAAGGACAGGCCCATGCAGAAGGAAACGGTGGGCAGAAACAGAAAGAGGATACGAAATCTGAAGAAGATTCGGAGACGCCTGCGCAGGAGATCCCGGATGTGGAAGTAACGGTATCCGGGGAAGATGCAGATGCACAGGCAGCAAGGGAACTGGAAGAAAAGATTGCGGATGGGGAAGTGATGATGCTTTCCGGTGCGGAAAACACTTTCCGAGCAAGGGAAACCGTACATCTGGAAAAAGGGGAGACCATCCACTATCCAAGTTATATTGGAAATTACTTAACCTGCTGGTTTACAGTCAATGGAAAGATCGCTTACTGTCTGGAATCCCATCGGGCTTCACCGCCCAGTGGTGACTATGTGGCACAGGTACTGGACAGCAATAAGAACTTGCAGAAGGTGCTGTACTATGGTTATGGCGGTGCCGGGGATATTACAGGTAGTTATCTGTCCGGGAAAAGTACAGAAGAGAAATATGTATATACCCACATCGCAGCCAGCTATGCCTATGCAGGTGAGGCGGGATTTACGGGATGTAAGTATGAAGATCTGGTAAACGCAGGCGTGATCGCCTACATTGACCACCTGTTTGCCATGGAAGAGCCGCCGAAGGGGGAAATCTCCCTTTCCAAGACTTCCGTAAAAGCAGTCCGAAATGGAAACGTACAGAAAACACCGGATATCACCTTGTCCGGGGATCACCGAAACTACATTTCAGTCAATGTACCAAAAGACATCACCATTTATAACAAGACAAAGGGAACTTCCGCAGAAAATGGTGCGCTGAAGATCTATGGCGGGGATACCTTTTATCTGACTGCCCCAATGCTTCATACTGGAAAATATTCCTCCGGAGAGCTGCATGGCTCTGTAGGGGAAACCTGGAGAACGCTGGTGTTATCCACAGGAAACAGCAATCAGGACATTGGAGTCTTTGAATCGGAGAAAGCCAATCCGGTAAGTTTTACTGTAGACTGGCTGGAGATGACAAGGATCGAGCTTTTAAAACAGGATGCGGATACCAGGAATCCTTTAGACGGTGCAGTGTATGGCATTTATACAGACAGCAAGTGTGAGCATCTTTTGATGGAAATGCCAGCCACCGGGGAAGAGGGAAAGGCAGTCAGTGATTATTTTGAATCTGCCATCAAGACCGTGTATGCGAAGGAAATCAAGGCTCCAGATCAATACGCACATAGTGATGTGAGCCATAAGGTGGATGTGGAAGCCGGAAAGACAGTCACTCTTACAGCAACCGATGAGAGAGTGAGAGGCGCTATCTATATCAAAAAGATTGACAAGGAGACACAAGCCTTCCTGCCTCAGGGAGACAGTTCCCTTGCAGGGGCGGTGTATGGTCTGTATGCCAGGGAGGACATTGTCCATCCGGATGGAAAGACCGGGGTTCTGTTCAAAAAAGGCAGCCTCATTGCGCAGGGCGTGATCAAGGAAGATGGCACGTTAGATTTTTCTGAACTGTATCTGGGGAAAATGTATGTAAAAGAGATAACTCCGCCGGAAGGCTATACAGTATGTTCGACAGAATATGACGTGAACCTTACCTATGAAGGCCAGGAAGTGGAAGAGGTAACCAGAGCTCTGACCGTACAGGAACAGGTGAAGAAGCAGGCGTTCCAGCTCATCAAGATCAGTGAAGATGGAGACCAGACAGAGACAGACCTTGTGGAAGGGGCTGGTTTTAAAGTGTATCTGGTCAGCAGCCTTTCCAAAGTAAAGAGTGGGGAATTACAGCCATCCAATGGGGAGCAGTTTACTGCGGAAGATTTCCGTGGGTATGATTTCAGCAAAGAAGAGGCGGCAGCAACCTACGTGGATGGCAAGGCTGTACCGGTACCGGAACTCATTACAGATAAAAAGGGATATGCCCTCAGTCCGGAACTTCCGTATGGCCTTTATGTGGTAAAAGAAAGTACGGTACCGGAGAATTTGAAAGCCATTGATCCGTTTTTAGTGAAGGTCGATGAGGACAGCAGAGAGCCGATGGTATGGAGAATCTTCGATGACCGTCCGTTTGAGTTTTTGTTAAAGATCGTGAAGAAGGATGCACAGACAGGAAATCTAGTCTTGAAGGCAGGCGCATCCTATAAAATCTTTGACATGGAAAAAGAGGAATATGTAGAGCAGACGGTATTCTATCCGAAGAAAGAAACCATCAGCGTTTTCAAGACCAATGAGGAAGGCTATCTGGTAACACCGGAAGAAATGAAATGTTCTACCTGCCGGATCGAAGAAGTGAAAGCACCGGAAGGGTTTGTAAGACAGGGGTATGAAATGTCCTTGTATGAAGGGGAAAAAATAATTTCTCCATTGGAAGTGACCGGAAAAGGTACTTACAAAGCGAATTCCAAAGAAGGAATCGTGATTACTGTTTCCTCTGATACTGTCCATCAGATCGATCCGGATACCGGAGCGGTCATCGTGGAAGTCGAGCAGTCAAACGATGAGCAGGTGGGAAGCCTGACACTGACCAAAACTGGAAAACAGCCAGTGAAAGTGAAGGGAGATTCCTTGCTTGCAAAAGCCAAGAGACTGGCAGGAAGGATCAAAGATGCAGTGACCGGAGAGGATACCGATACCGGGGTGTTCCATGACTTTGTATATGAAGAATCCGGTGTGGAAGGGGCGACCTTTGAACTGTATGCCAAGGACACCATTTATTCCCCGGACGGAGCAAAGGATGAGCAGGGCAATCC
>ERZ827490.560-NODE-560-length-57841-cov-3.959263_pt1 | contig 57841 bp, 42 predicted proteins | sample MGYA00519770_ERZ827490 | MGnify/ENA primary metagenome ERZ827490 (study PRJEB31778, sample SAMEA3449324) | human gut metagenome | biome: human gut; feature: human-associated habitat; material: faeces | place: United Kingdom | collected 2010/2012 ...
TGTTGGTGTAACAGCCTCACGAGTTCGAATCTCGTATTCTCCGCCCGGATTGGAACCCTGGAAACCGTTGGAATCATTCGGTTTCTGGGGTTCCTTCTTTTCCACTCCGTTTTCCGGTTCCTTCCAGATTCCCTCCGAATGCTTCTTTCATTGGCCTCGGTTTTTTGAATCGTCCCGTATCGCAAGTCTCGCGTGTACGGGCCGGCATCCAGGAAAGTCTCTGATTGCCATGCTGCGGCTTATTGGTGCCAGTCTGTGGTCTCAATAATGGGATTGTTTGCCCTCATATGTCGATATTTGATTGCGATTCGGTGGGGGAGTTGCGTACATCGTCGTTTTACGCGCACTTTTGCGCTGCGCTACGTTACGCTCGAAATCGTGACGTTGAGAGAAAGAAGCACGACGATGGTTGACAAGACGGCTGCCGGCAGCCAGCAGACTGACCAACGCGATGCTGATACTCGTGACTCTCTGGCGGCGCTTGCCCGACGCCGTTCGAATTCATCGCCAATTGTATTGCAGAGTGATGTGCAGGCCGCTCCGCAGGAAAAGCAGGAAAAACAAGAAAAGCAGAGCGAAGCTGGGTCTGCCTTGCAAACGGGCGAGGATGCGAATGATGACGCGAATCGTGCGGAAGAATCGCAAACCGTGAAAGAAAAAGACGCTGCGGATGGTCCTGATAATACGCAGCAGCCGCAAATGGCATCCATAAGCGCCATCACAACGCAGGTTTTGCCACCAAGCTTTATTCCGACCGCAACCGGTCGTATTCGTCCCGTAACGGGCGCTTTTCCCGCAATTCAGTCCGCTTCGCAGACGGAACAGGCGCAGCGCAGGCGATCCATCCGCTCGTTGGCCGCGGGGTCGTTGCGTAGAACCAACATCGGCAATGCTGAAAAGGCCGGCGGTGTGGGGAGCGCGGGTAGTACCGGACGGACGGCGGGGAATGGCGATACGCCGTCGCCGCGAATCGCCAGCAGTGCTCCCCATTATGCGAATTGACCAGTGGACTGATCAGAACGGCCAACGTAACAAATCAGTGGGAATACTGGACATACACGCGGTTCACGCACGGTACGCGCGCTTCGCGCTGCATTGTACGTCGCTGTACTACGTCATTCCAATTGAATCGCAACAATGCGTATAGCAGATGAAAAGCACATACGAAAAACGCGCATGAAAAAACGGTCCCGATATATTCGAGACCGTTTTTCATGAGTCGATGAAGCAAACGCTGTCCGGCAGCGAGCCGGCTCAGTCTTCGCTGGTTTCGCGCTTATACTGCACGAACGTCTTCATGGCGTAGGCAAGGCCGGCAAGCAGCAGAATGGCTGCGCAGGCAAGGGAAAAGCCGATGCCGGTTTGTGCAAGCTGTCCATATTCCGACTTGGTCAGCGCGCCGGTGGACGCGGCGGTTTGATCGCTGGAAGCTGTGACGGATCCAGTTGCAGCACCATTCGCGCCAGTGTCGGCAGCCGTGCGCACAGTGCCAGTGGTGCCGTTGACTCCAGTAACGGTCGTACCGGCATTCGTTCCAGCCGTGATGCCATGCGTGCCGGTAGCAACGGATGAGCCGCCCTGCTGACCCGTCTTGGAGTTCGCGTCCTTCAGCGCCGCGATGAACGACTGATGCCACTGGTGGCTGCTCGCCGCGAACGCGTCATGCCTCGTCTTGAGTTCGTCGTGGGTCTCCTTCATATCGGCATGCATCTGGTTGAGGTGGGCCTGCGTGTCCTGCATATCCTGATGCAGAGCGTCGTGACGCTCCTGACCGCGCTTGACCGCGCCGTCAATCGCATTCTTTATATCCTCGCGGTCCTCCTGGTAGTTCTTCCAGGCCTGCTCGCCGTACTGGCGAAGCGCGTCGGCGTCCTCGTGCGCGTTCTGATGCAGCTGCTCGGCGTGCTGCTTGGCGGTTTCCATATCCGACTTGATCTGCTGATTCGTCTTGTTCAAGTGCTGCACGGCCTCGCACGCCTGATCGGTGCACACGGCCATATCCTGGTCGATCTGCCCGCTGATGGTGGTGCTGCCGGCCAATCCGTCCGTAGACGGTGCGACTTCACTGGCCGAAGCCGCGGAAGGCAAGGCGGCCATGCCGATGGTTAATATTCCCGCCGCTGCAGCTGCTGCAATACGATTCCTCATGGTGGTTCCTCTCCTGCGCACGTTTGCATTCGATCTGTGATTGTGCGCTCGCGTTCGTTCCGTATGCCATAGTAGGAGGGGAATGTGCCTAAATAAACCGGTGGAAAAATGACATTTGTCTAGTTTCTGCGATGCTGCAGCAGTCTTCATAGTTTAAGCAGGAAACCAGAAACCAAACCAGAAGCCGGAACAGCCTGCTCAAAACATGACCAAGCAGGCCAAGCAACGGCTCAGACCGCCCGTACTTATCCCGCCCGTATTGGTTTATCTAGCGGCGGCCCCCAACAAAGATCACTCAACAATAGTGATGAATGGGCTAGCCGGCAGATTAAAGTCGTTGTACAGCATGCTCGCGCACTTCGGATTGCCACTGAACAGGTAACGTACCTGGCTCATGGCGTTGAGATCGTTCAGTATTGAACCATCGGCTGCGGTGAGCAACACCTGATTGCCCCTGATAGTGGCATTGACCGCCTGCCATTGACCGGAATAATTGGCGACCTCAAACCCCTGCAATGCCGTAGTGGTGGGAGCGGCGATATTGCTGATACCGCTTAACGGGGTCGCTTTCGGAGCGCTCTTATAGTTTGGTGCGATTGCGCTCGCGGTTTTCGAATAGTTCGGCTGCATGGCTTTCAGCCCGCTTGCGGTGCCGTTCCGGAAAGACAAGGCGATTGCGCCGTTCGCAGTGTGCCGGGCACGTTCGATAAGCGGTCCGTTGGGTACGGTGGTGCCGTCTTCCATGGCGAGATATTGCGCGGCCATGCGTGCCCCGAGAATATCCTTGCCGAGCGGATGGATTAGCGCGGATGTGCCCTTATCTGTGTCAAGGGAAACCGTCATCGCCACATTGGAACGGTCTTGCAGATTCGCGTTGTCAAGCGTGGTCCGTTGCGCCTCGCGCACGTTCTGCGTGTACTGATAATTCGGCCATCGCGCAAGTTGCACGTACAGGAACGGCAGATCCTTCCGTCCGAACACGCTACGGTACTGGTTGATCAGCGCGGTCATCTGCGACTCATACTCCGTAGCGGTCGAAAAGTTCATCGCATCATCGCATCCTTGGTACCAGAGCACACCTGCCACATGAAAATCCTTCAACGGTGCAGTATGGTTCGCGTAGATATCTCCGCCACGTATATGCCTGCGAATAGGTGTGCCGCCCCACGCGGTCTGGATGATGCCGACTGGTACGTTAGGATGCTTCGCGCGCAACTGAAGGGCGAACTGCTGTGTCAAGTAGCTCAGATGCAGTGAATTCGTGGAATCCGCATTCAGCCACGCGCCAGCGTTCAGATTGACGTTGGCCAGCGGAAAATCAGTGTTCTTCACATCATGATCCGCAATGACGAATTTCACGTTCTTATCGACGAGTGGTTTCGGTAGGTCTGTTTTCTTAACTAGACCCTTCCCAAAGTTGTAGGCATTGTTATTCCCCTCATAGTACTGCGCATAGTTGAGTTCCATGTTCGATTGACCGGCCGCCACGAACACGTCGCCCACATACACTTTCGCCAGTTCCGTTACGATTTTGCTGTCATACCTCACCTGTAACGAATACGGCTTGAGGCTTGCTTTCTGTGCGTTCAACGTGCAAGTAAACGAACCATTTTTGGCGATTTTCGCAGTGGCGCTCGCAGTCATCTTGCCTTGGGTAAGGGTCGCGGACAGTTTCGATGCATCGATCTGTTCGCTGGCGTGTGCGGATTTGACGGTTCCTTTGACCACTAACGGCTGGTTGCGCTGGAAGACCATATTTTCCATGTAGTAGGAGGGTAAAGTCACGGAAGCCTGCGAATTTGAGGACTGTGCGGTTTCTTCGTTTTGGTGCAATGCTGAACCGTTGCCCCATTTGGGGCCGCACCCGACGATGATGGCAACGACTATTCCTACGGTTACGATAACGGCAAGTGCCGTTCTTGCCAATCGTTTCGTATTCAATTCTGATTTGCCTCGTTCTTTGTCAACGCCCGCTCGAAGGTTCTGGCCTGTTTGTCATATGCGGCTCGTTCGGTGTTGGCTTTGCTGGTGGTCCCGGACGGATCGGCTTTGCAGTCAAGCGCCTTCGGCGATTTGACTTCTTCCTGATACAAGGTGCTGAGCTTTTCCAGATCATATGAGGAATCCATGCTGGAAAATGCGTCGACAATCTTTCCCTTGAGCTGGAAATCCTTGGAATATGAAGCGTTCATGGCGGCAACCGCGTCTCTGCAGTCGTTAATGGCATTCAGTTCGCGCATTTTCTGCGATGTTCTCACGCCCATGACGCCGAAGACCACAATGCATACCGCAACGACGATAACGGCTACGATGATGGAACGGCGAATCAAGTTCTTGACATGGTTATGTACCCAAGTGTCGCCATCTTGCACGCCTTGCGATATGGCGATTTGGAACGGATCTTCGGGAGCCGTTCGGCAGGAAGTCCCCGGTGCTTTTGTTCTAAGCTTTTCGTCACGATCGGTGGCATTGACGGAATTGTTGGATTTGCTGGTCCCGACGGTCGCGGTACTGCTGAAAGTCCAGGGCTTGCGGACGTTACTTGCTTGACTGTCAGCTTTATTTGGCTGCCTTTCGTGCCGTGCCATGCTTCCCTCCAGGAGTCCGTGATACCGTTCTGATGTTGTCTATTGGAGGTGGTCCGACAAGGTCCTCTGTTCCCAAATGACAATACATAAGGTATGTTACCCGTTCCACTTCCGAATGCCAGCACTTCATGTTGTGGCATATTCGGTAAATGTGAAGTTTGGTCTGGAATCCAGCTGCTTTATTTTAAGTGGGGACATCTCAGAATACACTTAAGTTTTGCGTGTGCAATTGCGTCAACGAGTGAAAATGCGTTTTGTGAGAGAGGCTGACGATGATATCGCCGAAAAGCTTGATGAAGATTGCGACCACCGCTTCCGTGGTTGCAATGACGGTTTCCGTTGCCGTGGTGCCGGCTTACGCCATGCAGGATATTGCGATTGAGGATACGCCAAGTTCTTTTGCCGCAACTGTGGATGATGCGCAGAATTCGTCAAACAGCATGCCGGACAATCCGAACGCGACGCTGCCGGAAACGGTAAGCGAAAACATTTCGGACGATTCCACTGTGGTTTCGGAGAACCTTGCGGTTACGCCGGAAGGTGATGTACAGAACATTGAGACCGGCGAAACCGTGACGGACGCTCAGCTGGTCGGTACGCAATCGCAGCAACCTGATCCACTGGCCAAAACGGATGGCGAATCATTCATTCCGGTGAGTGCCTCGGATGTGAAAGATGCTGTGGAACAACCTGTGAAACAGTCTGCGGAGCAGTCGTCCTTGAAGGGTGGCTCGACTGTCCGGCTCACTAAATTCGAGAGCAACGAATACGGAGCACACTGGGGAACCTACAACGGAACAAAGGCGTTTTTCAATTATAGGAACAACCTGTTCGTTCAACAAGCCAAGGGCGTGATTGATGTTTCCTCATGGCAGGGTGACGTCGATTGGGCCAAGGCGAAAGCCGACGGTGTGGAAGGCGCAATCATTCGTTTGGGCTATGGCTGGGGCAACTATGCCGATGCCAAAGCGCAACGTAACATCAACGAATGCAAACGTCTTGGTATTCCTTTTGGCATCTACTGGTATTCGTATGCATACGATGCGAACTGCGCACGTGCGGAAGGCAATGATGTGGCTGCCAAACTCCGCCAGATGGGCGTGAGCCCGAACGATCTGAAATACCCTGTGTATTATGACCTGGAGAAGTGGACGTGGGCTGGTCATACCCCGCCGACCAATCCGAATGTTTATAGCGGTATGGCCGACGCCTGGTATGGCGCACTGCAGTCCGCTGGATACAAGAATCTCGGTGTGTATTCGTACACGAGCTATCTGCAAGGCCCGCTGAACAATTCGAGCATCTACGCAAAGACCCGTTGGGTGGCGCAGTATGGTGCTCAAATGGGATACAACGCCTTTGGCACCAACGACCGCGGCTGGCAATACACCAGTTCCGGCCGTATCAACGGCATCAGCGGTTCCGTGGATATGAATGCTTTTGGCAGCAAGAATTATGCCCAGGACTCGTCCGTCATTGATGTGCGCAAGATGCCTGTGGTGAGTGTTCCTGATGGTAATTATTTCATCAATGTACGTTTCAAGGTGGCTTCTAGCGTGGATATTTCAGGCGCCAGCACGTCTGATTCCACGACTATTCAGCTCTACTCCGGCAATGGGTCCAAAGCGCAACAATTTAAATTCTCTAAACAATCAGATGGCAGCTATGTGATTACCAATGTGAATTCCGATAAAGCCTTGGATGTTCGAGGAGCGGCAGCGGGTAATAATTCTGTGGTGCAACAGTATGCAATTAATGGAACGAATGCACAGCGGTGGTTCATTCGTGATTCCGGTGCGGGATATTATCTGCAGTCGGCTTTGGGTAATTGGGTGCTTGATTTGAGCGGTGGCAACACCTCTAACGGTACTGCGATTCGTCTTTATGCGCCAAACGGTACTCAGGCTCAACGATTCGTTGTTTCCTCTAGCGAAGTTAGTGTACCGGTAAATGCTGCGGTGAACATCAAATCCGCAGGGAAATCCAATCTTGTATTTGATGTGCCAGGAGCTTCTACCGCAAACAGCGCTAGAATTCAGCTGTATGCGGCTAATGGAACGAACGCACAGAAATTCCGTTTCCAGCAGATTGGCAATGGAACCTACAACATTGTCAATGTGAATTCCGGCAAGGTACTGGATGTTTATGGCGCTTCTGCGTCCAATGGTGCGGTTCTACAGCAATATGACAGTAACGGTACGGTTGCTCAACAATGGACTGTTCGCAACTATGGCGATGGGAAAATCTCATTGATGTCAGTGAACGCGAATAAAGCTATTGATGTACCGGGCGCGAATTATTCGTCCAACGTCGCATTGCAGCTGTATTCGCCAAATGATACCGCTGCCCAGCAATGGATCATCGAGAAGTCTAAAACCATGCGCGACCGTTTGAATGAGCAGGCGGCAAAGCATAGGCAGGATTTGCCTGATGGCACATATTCTTTCGGTTCAAAGCTAAAGACGAACATGAAGATGGACGTATATGGTGCGTCCCGTTCGGACTGCGCCAATGTGCAACTTTGGACTAGGAATGGCACGAATGCTCAAAGATGGAGAGTATCGCACGATGACAACGGTTATGTGACACTAACCAGTGCGAATTCAGACAAAGCTCTGGACGTTTATGGTGCGAGCACTGCCAACGGTGCCAACGCGCAGCAATATGCCTCGAACGGCACATACGCCCAGAAGTGGATCGCCATCAAAAACTCCGATGGCTCATACACGTTCCAGTCGGCGCTCGCGGAAAACAAAGTCCTTGATGTTTCGGGTGCTTCTACCTCGAATGGTGCCAATGTGCAGCTGTATACCACAAATGGCACGAATGCCCAAAAGTGGGTGAAATAGCAGACAGATTAACCAATAAAATATGGCTGAGGACAAGTATCTTTTTGCTCTCAGCCATATTTGGAATCTGTGCTTATTTCTGGCGCCGCATCATGGCGAATTGATTGGCGTCAATGATGAATGCTTTGCGGTCGTTCTTGGCCATGACATCGAGGATGATGCCGGTGATGAACAATAGCAGTCCGGCAATGACGAGCATTACCGCGCCGATAAGCGTGGGGAATCGCGCTACCATGCCGGTATGCCAGAAGTCCACGGTCACGCTGCCGCACAGCACGATGCCGATGATGCCGAGGATGGCGCCAAGTCCGCCGAAGAACGGCAGTGGCTTGTACTCGCGAATCATGCGGAAGATGGTGCTCATCACCTTGATGCCGTCGCCCACGGTGTCAAGCTTGCTGACGGATCCGGCAGGACGGTCGCGGTACTGAATTGGCATCTCGAACAGACGCAGGTTGTTGTTCAACGAGTGGATGGTCATTTCGGTTTCGACCTCGAAGCCGCGCGACAACACGGGGTAGGTTTTGACGAAGGTGAATGAGAAGGCACGGTAGCCGGTCATGATGTCGGTGACGTTCGCATGGAACAGGCCGTTGATCGAACCGCGCACCAGACGGTTACCGAAGTTGTGGAACGGGCGCTTGTTCTCTTGGAAGTAGGTGGAGCTCAGGCGATCGCCGATTACCATGTCGTAGCCTTCGAGCACCTTATCCACCATGGCAGGTGCCGCGTCTGCCGGATAGGTGTCATCGCCATCCGACATGACGTACACGTCGGCGTCGATGTCTTCAAACATGGCGCGAATCACGTTGCCCTTGCCCTGTCGTGGCTCCTTGCGGACGATCGCTCCCTCGGCTGTCGCTATTTCGGCGGTGCGGTCGGTGGAGTTGTTGTCGTATACGTAGATGTCGGCGTTCGGCAACGCGGCTTTGAAGTCGCGTACCACCTTGCCGATGGTGACTTCCTCGTTATAGCAAGGAAGAAGCACCGCAACGGAAACGTTCGAATTCTCAAGCATACGTCTTACTATAGCTTCTGTGCTGCCGATTTTGGATTTTGCATGAGTCTGTCACATTCCTGCTCCCTGTGCAGAATGAAACGTGGAGGATGAAGGGTTGTGCGGACACGTGCGAATACAATCATTAGAGGGATGTGATACAAGCGAATGAAAAAACGTGTGGTCGGTTACGACATCATTAAGTGTATTGCAATGTTTTTTGTGGTAATGCTTCACTACTCGTTTTACACGAAATTCTATTCAGACGGACTTGCCGGAACGGCAATCACCGTATTATGCGTAGTGTGTGTGCCACTGTTCTTTGCCGTGAACGGCGCACTGCTTCTTCCCCGAGATATGAATACGGTGAAGCATTATCGGAAAACATTGAACATCATCATTGTGGTTACGATATGGAAATTGCTTGCCGCAACATTCTTCACCCTTGTTGACGGATCACACCCGGTGACATTAAAGAATCTCGCCATTTTCTTACTTGGCGGAGGATTTGGAGATTATCCGACTGGATATTTCTGGTTTATGAACGCTCTTATTGCAGTTTATTTGGTCTTACCCGTAATGAAGATGGCCTTTGATGCAGAACAGAAAATCGCATTCCATGCACTATTAGCGGTTTTGGCTGCTTTCACAGTGGGTAAGGATTCCCTGAAGCTAGTCCTACAGATGGCAGGAACCACAACAAATCATGATTTCGCTTCGATTGTAAATTCCCTTGGAGAATTCTACATCTTCGGCTCGTATGGATACGTTCTACTGTATGTCTTAGTCGGAGGTGTGATTGGAAGATATCTGAAGCAAACACGGGAAGAGAGTACCGATGGCAATGCTCTGCATTTTCTATCCAGAATCTCCCCAGGAAAAGCATGCGTCGGTATTGCAATCTGTTATACGCTAACACTGTTAATCCAACGATATCAACATGCCACACATGGCACTAATTTAACCGTGGACAATGGGTACTGGTTGTTGCCAACATTCATTGCAACGGTACTGATCTTACTGACGTTGGGCCAAGCGGACATTCAAGGCACTGGGGCCAAGTTCTTCCAAATCGTCGGCATGAACACATTCGGCGTATACATGCTTCATCTAGCGGGACTCGTATTACTGAGCCGTTTGCAGTCGTTATCGTGGTTCGAATTCATGGGAACCATGAACTCAATTGCAGTGACTATGCTAAATACATTATTGTGCGCATGCGTATTTGCTGCGTGCCTTGCAACGTCCGCACTACTCCGGAATATTCCATATATCGGACGGTTGTTTACTTTGTGAACAAGCATGTATAGCCCCTATGGAGAAAAGAAAGCGACAATGAATCAGCTGAAAGCATTAAAGAGAATCGAGCCACGGATCTTAGTTCCACTGACTCTTGGCATAATGTTTGCCCTAGGGGATGAATCTTCCAACCTCAAAGGCTACATCATGCAGGGCAGAGAATCATTGATTGTAAAAATAGTGGTCTTTTGCGTCTTGTTCTGTGCATTGTTCCGAACCATGGACATTCTTATTCACAGAATACACGCCGCAAAAGATAGGTCGTGCGAGAGACATTGTTCAGGGTTCTTCGAGTATGGCTACGCCATAAAACCATGGCTGAAAAATGCGGCAATAATCGCTACATGTTGGCTGCCATATGAATTTTGGCTGTTTCCTGGTGTATATTGGTCGGACACTTCGAAACAACTTCTTATTCATTACGGGGCAGAACAATTCACTGACCACCACCCCTTCACTTTAACATACATCTTTGGCTGGTTTGCTGATTTCGGCCAACAAGTTTTTCACAATCCAATTTATGGATTATATTTATTGATTGCCATACAGCTTATTGCCGCACCATTAATTTTCTCTTGGATGCTTTTGTATACAAGGAAGATGGGCATTCCGCAATGGTTATGCCACGTGGAATTGGCATTCTTCGCATTGTTCCCATTCTTCCCGGTGATGTTCTCTTCACTAGCAAAAGACACTATTTCTGTACTGTTTTTCATCCCCTTCTGCATACTGTTCATTGATGGTATTCGCACCAAGGGCACGTCTCTGGTGAGGCCGAGAACTATCATCGCACTGACGTTATGCGGTTTGTTGACTTGTCTGACAAAGAAGGCATGCATGTATGTGATAATCCCATCAATGCTGCTGATGTTTCTGATTGCAGGAGTATCAAAGAAAGCAAAGACCATTGCATTCTCCATTGGAACCGCGATTGCTGTTGTCATGATAATCATCATTCCTAAAACCGTCATGCCGGCACTTGGCATCGCCCCGGGAGGTAAGCAGGAAACCATACCGTTTGCTATTCAGCAGGTTGCACATGATGTTAAATACAATAATAAGGACATCACACCCCAAGAAAGAAAACTAATTTCTGATTTTTTAACCATCGATTACAAGAATATTCCCGCTGCATACGATCCGCAGATTGCTGATCCAATAAAGGGAACCAGTCTAAGGAATCCCGAACTCTTCAATGATTTCATTAAGTTGTGGCTTAAGAAGACCGCGGAACATCCAATTGGTCATCTTGAAGCATGGATGGGGCTGGTACATGGTTGGTTCAGCTTCTCCAACAATGATGGTTCGCCAAACGATATGGTGGTTTGCACTGAATCCGCATGGTATTACGAACCTATTCTGAAATATGTTCCGCAATGGCCACTGAAGGCGAACAGAAGCGATACCGCACGTTCCGTGTACAACATGGAACAGAGTTTGCCTATATTAAATGCCCTGTTCTCCCGTGCGTTATGGGCGTCTATTCTGCCATGCTTCATGCTGTACCTAGCCTTACGGCGCGGTAAAGGCAAATGGAGCCGTGTGGCTTCAATGCTTCCAGTAGATATGTCATTCGCCTACCTACTGTTGGTGCCCGTGTCTGGCATGGGCGGGGAGCCAACACGATATGTGCTACAGCTAATCTGTATCGCGCCATTATTCCTTGCATTTATGAGCACGACGACCAAGTCTGACACAATCAGGTAATCAACAATAAGAGGTGGGACTGCAATTCCACCTCTTATTGTCATTGTTCAGGCTCGCCTTGTTCCAGCAGGGACAATGAAATACAGAGGAACAATGGGAGCGTGTATACAAGCGGAAGCACGTAACGGACAGCCTCTCCATAGGCAGATGTAGGTCCCGCAACCAGTGTGAGCAGAGTAACCATGATCGGCATGTTGAGAATGAGCATACGCCACCAGCTTCTACTTCTCACTGAGACAAATATAAGGAAGAATGGCAGAATGGACGCCCATAACGCTTTCTGGAACAGAACACCTGCTATTGGCAACGTTAGCAGCGTCTGTTCGTAGAATCTTCCAAAAGCCTGTCCGCCTTTAGTGGAGTCCGGCCATGACATGAACTGGTTCACTCCCGGATGATGATGAGAAGAGCCCGATAACACCACCATGCTATTCTGCTTCGCTCCGTCTTTTGAAGCAACGGCAAACGAAAACCAAGATGCAGAAAGGCCAGCCCAGCCAGCGGCCATATCTGTAGGATGCGTCAATAACTGGCGCAACCAGAGTTTCCCCAGTTTGTGAACGTCTTCCGGAGGAATACGTTGTCCTTTGATGGGGTCAGATACATACCAGCAATATGCCCCGCGCAAACGTTCAGTATCTTGTTGATATATTTCCTGAATTTCATCAAGCTCTCTATTACTAAGGGAACTCGGATGATTGCGCACGACATTCGCTACTTGTTGCATGGGAACAGCAAGCATTTCACTATTTTCCCCAGGTTCAATATGAAGAACCGGAAAAATGAATGTTGGAGCGATTAAACCTACAGTAAGATATGGAATAAGCGCAATGGTCACCACTCCCGCTTTCATAAGCCATGTCTTCACGATGAATGCCAGCAGCAAAAGACTGAGCATGATAACGTACATGCCAGTTTTTTTGACGGCAGAAGCAAACACTATATCAACAATCAACAATACGTCAAATAAGGGCGATGCGAGGACATTACCTCTTGTCATCCATATCTCGCAGAACATGATTGAGAAGAAGACGAAAAAAGGTGTTGCAATAGTATCTTTTGCTAAACTCATTGCAAGACAAGGAAGAAATGGGAATAACGCAAAAAAAGCGATTACGATAAATCGTATCTTCCAAGGAACCTTGAATCGTGTAAGATAGCATGTTATTGAAGCAAGAGAAAGCGCAGAAACTGCTGTTTGCAAAATCACTAATATATATAATCCATATACAGCATTATCCAATAGGGATTTACCCAGGACGGCAAAGAACCCCAAGAGGTAAGTAAGCGCGAATGGATGGTGATCAGTAATTGGCGTGTTCGGATCAAAAAACTGGACAAGCTGCCATGAAGTATCAAACCAATAGGTTCCAGGGAAAAATATGATAGCATAAGGAATCCAACAAATACTGATTATTCCCCATGAGACTATGACAGACTTTAGCGACCAGTCGAGTTTAAGATGCTTGCAAAAGTCAAATGGCGTATCGAGGTTACAGGGATGTCTCTTTATTTTCTTTACCAGTTTTATGGCACCGTGAAATATGATGACGAATAGTGCCGCAAAGAAGATGACATCCGCATAAAGGATGATGTTCCTTATTTCCAGCCTTCCTCCGTGGACTCCAACAAAGGAACACACTCCGAACAATACGCCTAGAAGAATCGGCACAAGGTAGGCGACTCGTTCCGACGTTCTTACTACTCGACCTTTTAAGTCTTTGTTCACAATGATAACCTTCCCGCCGGCGTCAACGCCTACCACGGATTACACGCGCGACGGTTTTCAATACGTCGCGGCGTCTGGAACCAATAGGCATCAGCGGGTCGATGAACTTGCGGATTGGATTGTTCTCGCCTACGGCACGCTCATGCTTCGGCAGGAAGGAACCTCCCGAAATCTGCGGCTCGTTTGCTTTCACCACGCGCTTGAGTAGACGCTCGTAGAATGGGGTCTCGCGTGCATACCTCCAGTAAATGGAAGCGAAATCGCAATCGGGATCGGTCCATGGCTTCTGGAAGCCGGCGTAATGAATGATCTGCGGGTTGCTGCGCGACCTCATGTATGCATCATAGATGTCGTTCGGCGCCTGCACGAAGAGGTTGCCCACACGTCCGCCGCAGTCGTGCACCACGTTCCATTCCCATGGCAGATACAGCACGTTACCTTCGCAGTGCGCGTTGAGCACATCCTGGTCGTTGTAGATGAACTCGTCATTCGATGCGTAAGCGAGCCATTGCTCGATGGTGTAATGCTCACGCATCGCCTTGGTATTGAGTACCAGCACGCCAGCCTGGAAGTAATCGTAGGGGTTCTGCATCTTCAGCACGGTCTTCGCGTAATTCATACGCTTACCATGCTTTACGTTCAAATTGCCAAGGAAATCGATATCGCGCACTGCGCCAAGTAGCTTGCCCTGCAAATCGATGTTGTAGAGCTTTGCGATATCACCGTTAATGATGATGTCGGAATCAAGGTACAGCACCTTGTCATAGAACGGCAGGAGCTTTTGAATCAGGAAGCGGTAATACGTCTCCACACTGATATGGGCGTTATTGGTGGAAAGATCGTAGCCAGCAAGTTCGCGGTCCACGTTGGTGAACCTCAGATTCATATTCGGGAACTGCTTGAAGAAGCCACGCAGACGTTCCTGCTTGTCCCATGCGATGTTGCGCTGCAGCACCGTCACATCGTAGAAGTAATGCGGATCGGCGTTCTTCATGGCTGAATACACGGTGGTGGTCAGCTGCGGCACGTAATTGTCATCCGCTGCGAACACCACTGGAATGATCGGCTTATCAGTGACGTCAAGCGGTTTGAGCTGCTCGGCTGGCTCTGGATTGGTGAAGTGTACGCATTGTAGTTCCTTGAACTTCCAGTTGGAACCGATACGCTTGTGATGCAGCAGGTAGATGTTGAGCAGACGTTCGGACAGATGACCCGGCGTACGCAGGGCCTCCTTGCTGTACGTGCTGTAGTCGGTGTTTTTATCGAACTCCTCAAGAATGGGGAACATCCATTTGCAATAGTCGAAGAAGATCTCCCTCTTCATAATGAACATGTTGCAGAAGCAGGCTTTGTCGCCGTTGAAGAACACCTGTGCGTCCTGCTTGTAGTCGGGATACATGCTGCACAGGATCTGGTAGCAACGCTTCAGATCATCGTCATGCAGCAGGGGAGCGGCTTCCCACAATGCGCGCGGAGTGCCGTGCTTATCGATGATTTTTTCGAGATTGCCGAACGGTGTGGTGATGACGTCATACTGCTTCACCACTTTGGCGATGTTCTCGTCATTCAGCCCGTATTTCTTTGCCGTAACGGCATCGATGTAGTTGTCCATGATTTCGCCGTAGGGATTTTCCTTATGCGGAGTGTCCGAGAAGTCGAAGTACCGACGGTAATGGCAGAAACCGTAGTAATCGGCTTTGATGTTCTTCCATGCCCAGTATTGCGTAGTGAGTTCGCAATAGCGTGGATTGCGGTCGGAAATGTTTTCTCCGTCATCATCATGGAACGCCCAGGGGAAACGGTAGCTGCCCTCGCGCAGGCCTACCTGTACAGGCTGCATGATGGCGCTATCGAAGGTGTCGACGTTCTTATGCGTGGTGACGAACAGACGAATGCGTTGCTCGTTGTACTTCTGGAATGTTTCCGTATTGCGGGTCTTTTCAGTGAGCTCAGTCATATGACGGGTTGCGACCTGTTTCATTTCATGGAATCGGATAGAATCTTCGGATATCTGATCGGCGGGAACGGTGATGCCATTGGCCATTGCGAACCAGTTCGGTAAAGTATCGTCCGGGGCAATCAATTGATCTGCGGAAAGCAGAGCGTAGGCTTTATCACGTACGAAGCGGTAAATCTCTCGACCGGTGATTGCCGGGCCGAAGATCTCCTGCATGGATTCCAACGCTTCGGCTTTCTCATCTTCGGGGATACGAACAGCCCAGTCGTTCGCGAGAATTTCGGTGGCTTTACGCTGGAATCCCTGTGCGCATGAACGCAACATGTCGGAATGCTGTGCGTCGGCGAACTCGTATGATGCATCGAAATCCGCCTTGAAATGTTCACAGTATTTTGCGTATTTCTTTGCGCTGATAGTGTTGGTTCCGCTGATGCCTCGTCCGTAGTAATACACGTATCCGCGGCAGTGCTTGCAGGAATGGTAGGTCTTCGCGAAGGCGGAAACGACAAAACATTCATAGCCGTCCTGGGAACGTCCGAGCCTGTCCTTGGTCATCGCGGCAAATGCTTGTTTGAGGATGGAAGTCTTGTAGAGGCGCTGGGTTACGCGCCAATCCACTTTGTAACCTCGGGACTCATCGAAGATATCGCGAACGATATCCTCTCCCGATGAATCTGGTATCTCGGTATTGTTAAATGCTTCAAATGCTTCCTGTTCGGATTGCAGAAGGTCATTGGCGCCGATTACCGTCAGACCGTAATGAAGAATATCTACGGGGTGCTGAGACAATTCCTGCACGAGCTGTTCGCACATGTCAGGTTTCAGCGCATCATCACCGTCAAGGAAGAACGTGTATTCTCCGGTAGCGGCCTCTGCTCCGGCCATGCGAGTGCGATGCGTGCCCATGTTGGGATTGTTGGCAATCACGCGAATGCGGGGATCCTGCGTGGCGGCAGCCTCTGCGATCTGGGCCACGTCGTCGGTGCTCGCGTCATTGACTACAATTGCCTCGATGTCGGAGAACGTCTGATTCCGTACGGAATCAAGGCATTCCTGCAAGTACGAGCCTACGTTGTAGGCAGGAATGACAATTGAAATCTTAGGCATTGATTCTTCCTTCAGGGAGCATTGATTTGCAGTATTGATGCTAGATGACGTTTACATATTTAATCGTCATAAGAAATGAGATGCATTTGCATGGCACGGTCATTCAACAAGGCATAATCTCTCGTATTAGCTTTATCTCTGACCGCGAAAAGCAAAGAATTATCGTCATTAGTATAAGCAATCATATCCGTTCGCTTATCATCTTTTAAGTTCTCAGTACGGAAAGAACCTACAAGACGGAATTCGCCGTTATTAAACAAAGCGAGGGGCATCTCCATGTGTAAAATATGATGGCCCTTCTGAACTTTGAGGTTCTTCTGACCTGAATCATAGGGGATTCCGCCACGTTTAATATCGTTCATTGCAATTGCGATGTAACCGTCATCGTCATTGTATTCGTATTCAATGTCGAATTTGAAAGTATCGGAACAATTAGCAACAGTTGGTGAAACCGGAATGAATCGGAATGTGGGGACACGGTCGTTGAGTCCTTCTGGATGTTCATTCTTTTTCGGATGACTGTGCTTTTGGTCACTTCTGATGTTTTCGAGAGTGTATTGATCAGCAACCGAGTCTTTATCTCCCGAAGCAATGATATTGCCGTTTTTGATTAAAATAGCTTTATTGCAATAACGTTTCACTGCGTCCATGGAATGCGTGACCAAAATAACAGTTTTTGTCGGATCCCTCTTGATTTTAGTGAAGAAATCATCGCATTTACGCTGGAACGCCTCGTCTCCGACGGCAAGCACCTCATCGAGTACCAGAATGTCGCCTTGTGCCTTAATAGCCACGGAGAAAGCAAGACGTACCTGCATGCCGGACGAGTAGTTCTTGAGCTTCTGATCCATGAAGTCCTCAAGTTCGGCGAACTCCACGATGTCATCATACATCGCGTCAATCTGCGTACGAGTGAATCCAAGCAGAGCGCCATTCAAGTACACATTCTCACGGCCAGTCAGTTCCGGGTTGAAACCGACGCCGAGCTCGATGAACGGCACCAGTTTGCCTTTAACCGTCACGGACCCCTGCTCCGGGGTGTAGATCTGCGAGATGATCTTCAACAGTGTGGACTTGCCGGAACCGTTACGCCCAACAATGCCGAAAAAGTCACCCTGTCGAACTTCAAAATTGATGTCCCGCAGCACATGCTGCTCGGTGTAGCCCTTAATGCCCTTCGTCCAGTTCAGGAAGGCCATCTTCAGACCGGTGGCCTGCTCGGTGGGCAGTCGGAACATCTTGGCTACATGATCGACCTTGAGCACTACGGGGCGCTCGTCGACGTTCTTCTCTTCAGTCATTGCAACCTCAGTCATGAATCAGAGCACCTCCGCGAACTTGGAACTGTACTTGCGGAACACGTGAATACCCAGCCACAGAATGAAAGCGGACAGCACATACGGCAGCAGGCAGAGCAGTTTGTTGTCGACCATGGACCACACTGTCGGCACATATTCGGGGGAAAGCAGATTGTGACGGATATCCATAATCGCCTGAGTGGAGGGGTTCAGCATCAGGAGCTTGGCAGCCCAGGAGAACTCCGGGTTATTGGCGACCATGGAAATGGGGTAGATGATAGGTGTCGCATAGAACATTGCTTGCAGCACGACTTCCCAGATATGCGCCACGTCACGAAAATAGACGAACAGGGAAGCGAGCAGCAATGCTACACCCAAGCCGAGGCAGTACAACTGCAGAATACTGAAGGGAACCAACAGCACGCGCCAAGTGTAATGGGCGTGGGCGAAGAAACCGAACAAGATAACCACCAGCAGATTGATACCGAGAGAAATCATGGAACCCATGGTGGTGGAAGCGACGATGATGTAGTTCGGGAAGTGAACTTTACGAAGCAAGTCGCCGCGTCCGACGATGGACTGCATACCCATGCTGGTGGACTCGGAGAAGAAGCTCCACAGGCAGGTGCCACACAGCAACGAAATGGGGAATGTCGGAGTGCCGTCGGAGAACTTCAGGAACTTCACGAACACCACGTACATTACGGCGAATAGCATCAACGGTTTCAGTACGGACCATACCATGCCCAGGAAGGATCCCTGATACCGTAGCTGGAAATCGGTTTTTACCAGTTCCTTGAATACCACCATCGCATAGTGGTATCGCTTCTTTATACCGTCAAAAAAGTTCTTCACAAACGTCCTATCCTACTAGTCAGTATTTCAATGGGCCGTATGGCTGACTCATCTTCAACATTCTTTCTAATCCTAGACAAAGGGTGAGATGGCGTAGCAGTATTGGAAAACAACAAAGGGGAATAAATAGAGAGCTGCGCCGTCATTACCAGCGACACCGCCCCGCAACAACGTATGCTGGGCGATGGCGTGGTATTCGTAAAGCCCGGCGACCCGTAAGCGCGCGCCACCGCCATAGAAGCGCTGACATCAGACCCGGATTATCTGGCGCAAAAGCAGCGTGATGCCAGAACCGCAGCTGAACGATTCACCAGCGATGAGATCACCCGCGATCTCGCACAATGGGTCATTGACAGCAAGCAGTCCCGCAAACAGCACCAAGATGTTATGAACAAGCTGAAGAAGATTCTCAACTCCCCCGTTCTCCGATGGTTCTTCCTCGCAATCGTGCTCGCGGGACTGTTGTGGGTAATAGTAAAGAACTGGGCTTCGTTGACCGAGGCGTTCACGGCACTCCCTTGACAGATCGCCGTATCCAGCTTCGTGCTGGCCGTGGCCTACGTATTCTTCACCAGCGCACTGACTTCAGGAGGCGTCCTCGCCGTCGTGCTGGTCAGCCGAATCACCATGACCTTCGCCGATCTGCTATTCGCTGCGCTCGGTGCCTATTGAAAATGCGGGGCGCTAAGCGGTAATCCGCCGTCGTCCCGCATCATCGTTCACGCAGTCCGGTTTTCGCACCCGGCATTTCTACAGTCTGCGGTTTCACGCACTCACTTCGGGAAGTCGACGAAACCGGTGCTCTTGAGATAATTCTTTCCCGCACTCATGTCGTACTGGATGAGCTGATACTCATGCAGCATCGCCTTGGCCGTCTTGGGAAGATCCTTCTTGCTGACACGATTGCCGTTGGCATCGAGATACACCGGGTCTTCGGAATTACCGCCCGCCGACGAAGGGACGGAAAGCGCCGGAATGGCCTGGTGCATTTCGGTAAGGAACGCCAGATACGGGCTGACCTTCGCATCAAGATGCGAAGCAAGCTGGGCGGAGAAATAGTTCGACGACGTGTATGCGCTGGAAGCATCATCGAGCTTGGTTCCCGCGGATTTCGAGGCATTGTTCGACCAGATGAAATAGTCAGTCTCATGCAGGCCAAGCACATTGTTCGAGTCTGAGTACGCGGTTGAATAGATGCCGGGCAGATGGTCGCCGTAGAAGATGACGGTGATGGGCCTGCCGATTTCATTCAGTTGCTTCAGAAAATCGAAGGTGGACTGGTCGGTGTAGTTCAAACCCTTTGTGTAATACTCGATGGCCTGGCGCTCGCTCTCCGGCAATCCTTGCGACATGTCCGCATCCTTGAACTGGTTATCCGCATAGAAATCCGCATACGGAAGGTGGTTCTGCATGGTAACGGCCTGATAGAACTTGTTCTTATCCGATGACGAAACCTGATCAAGAATATTCTTGTAGAAAGATTCATCCGAGGCATAGCATGCGGAATCGATTTGCTGAAGGTCCTTCAGTTGGGGGACGCCATCTGTGGCATAGAACTTCGAGAAGGCGAACTTCTTGTAGTTGATGTCGCGGAAATACATGTTGCGGTTGTAGGCGTGCAGCGCCACGGAAGCGTCCTCGCCGTTGGCCGCGTTCCATGCCTGATTCAGCGACGGAGTCCACTTGAGCGAGGGAACGAGCTGCTGGTAGGCAACGGACAGCGCGGAATTGTAATTCGCCATGGAAAGCCCCGTCAACGCCTGATATTCGATGTTCGCCGTACCGCCACCATAGCCGGGCGAAAGCATCAGGCCGGAGGTGGTCCAGGTCTTCAACTGGCGAATGTTCGGCATCGGATCTTCCGAGAAGCTCACGCCCGGTACTCGTGTCGGGTCGGAGAACGTTTCGGACAGGATCATAATGACCGTGTTGTCGGTCATATTCGCACTGCGTGTCTGATTGATGTTCTTCGCCTGCTTGGCGTATTTCGCGGCGATCTTCTGCATGACATCCCGCGAATAGTCTTCTGGCTTATCCATGATCTTCGTATGCGCCAGACGGACGAAATTCACGGCGGGACCGTTGTTCGTGGAATCCGTAAGGCCATTCCACATCTGCGGTTCATCACCTAGTTGCTGTGCAAGATTCGTCGACCAGTATCCGGCATTGCCGAACCCCCATGTGAACGAAACAGCCACCGCCACACTGGCGCACGCTGCGGCAATACGGGTGAGCGTGCCGACGATATTCTTGGCGCCGGTGAATGGATGCCGCCATGAACAATGGATGAAGCAGTTGCGCCTATCAAGAATCTGCAGCACAATGCAGATAATTACCAGCCAGATGACGCCGGCGATTGCCTGATGAACCAGAGGTTGACTGGATGTCGGAATGAATGATGTCAACTCGCCAGTATTGCCGCCGGTGATGAAGTTAAGATCAGAAGGAAGCAGCGGCTCATTTCGCGTCTGCACCTTGATGTTGTTCGCCACAGCGTAGGTGGTCATCACCGTGCCGAAAATGGCGGTGGCAATCCAGAACCTGTTTAGCACGAGAATGAGCGTGAGGTAGATGGCACCCAGAATGAGACAGTTGAGCAAGAATAGGTTCTTGTGTTCAAGCCACATCTGCGCGACGAATTGCGTGGTCTGGCCGGCGACGCTGCCTAGGATTTTCGTGGTTTCGTCGACTTCTTGTCCCTCGGCATAGGTGGTTTCGGAGTACATGCCCCATTGGATAAAGATGACTTCGAAAACGGTGAGAATCACGAATACCAGCGCGTACAGCGTGTACGGACAGTGTGGGCGCTTATGCCAGGGGGAGTTGGGATTGCGGAAGAAGTCGATGATGAACCGAATGGCCTTAAGATTGGTGAAAGTGCGCCAGACATCGCGCACGGCGCTGATGGTCGTGCGAACAGGATGCTCAGCCTCGGCTTCGGCAGGTTTTGCATTCGTAGCGCTTTTTACTGACTGCTCGTCGCTACTGTTGCCGGTATCGATGATTTTTTCGGCGCTTTCAACATTATCGTCCGGTTCGCCGGTAGCGGACTCATCGAGCCTGCTTTCAGATGTTTCGTTGGTTTCGCCCCGATGGCCTTCCTCTATTTGAGAATCCTGCGAGAACAAGCGCTGTTTGTCCGCATCGTACGGGTTATCGTTTTGGACGGATTCGGAATCCGAGGATGTTTGTGTGACTTCGGCGTCTTCCTCTGGGCGCGTCACTTGTGCATCATCAGACATGGTCATTCCCTCACATCATAGTTCTATCCCCGCTTTCGGGAGGGGGGAAATGGTTGACGGTTGGCTGACCGATAATATTAATGCCTGCATATGGACGTTGGCACACCTCCATAGGGGGTATTCACACAGACCATACATAAACGAGATGCTCCGGGATGGATTCCGGAGCATCTCGTTATTCATGGATTCGTCGAGAAATCTTGGCCTTCTCGACTTCTCATGCCTTACTTGCCAAGTTCCTTGGCGACGTATGCCTTGAGGGTTTCCTCCCAATCCGGCGCGTGGTACCCGGCGTTCTCGATCTTGGCAATTGACAGGGCGGAATGCGTCGGACGCGGGCTGACCGGGGCCTTCGCGTTCGCGAAGTACTCCTCGGTCGAGATCGGGCGCACCTTGTCGCCGTTGCCGTTGGTCTGATCGAGAACACCTCGCGGGCGATGTCCGCCCAGCTCCTCACCGCGCCCGAACCGGTCAGGTCGTACGTGCCGAACGGCGCCCCGGAGTCGAGCAGGTGGAAGACCGCCTCGGCCATGTCGCGGGTGAAAGTCAGGCGGTCGTACTGGGCCGGGTCGGAAAAGTCGAACGTGTCGATGTCGTTGAACTCGAAGCCCTCCAGGCCGTGCTCCTCCACGTAGTCGTGGATGGCGTGGCCGAGCTGGCCGTTGCAGCCGGTGACCATCGTGCGGCGCGGGGCCATGGGCCTGGCGTCCCTGAGCATCGGGTGGTGCAGGTCCGCCTCGGAGCGTTCGGACTCCTCCAGCGGGATCGGCCACCGGATGCCCAGCTCCGGGTCCGCGAGGTTCACGAAGGTGTACGTCCTCTTCTGCTCGAGGCTCCAGTACGCGTTGACGAGGTACGTGTACGCGGTGCCGTCCTCGAGCGCCTGGAAGCTGTTGCCCACGCTTCGCGGCACGTAGATCGCCTTGGACGGGTCGAGGCGCGTGGTGTACACCTGGCCGAAGCTCTCGCCCGGGCGCAGGTCGACCCACGCGCCGAACACCGCGCCGGTCGCGATGCTGATGTACTTGTCCTACGGCTCGGCGTGGATTCCGCGGGTCACGCCCTTCTTCGCGTTGAACGAGATGTTGTTCTGCACCGGCCCGAAGTCGGGCAGGCCCAGCGCTGTCATCTTCGCGCGCTGCCAGTTCTCCTTGAACCAGCCGCGGTTGTCGCCGTGCACCGGCAGGTCGAACACGATCAGGCCGGGGATGTTCGTCCTCTCAGCCTTCAGTTCCTTCTCAAAATCCATGAGTCCCATTCCTTGATAGACATCCGAAACGTTCCCGGCCCGCCCAGACGGGCCGTCCTCCGCCCTCCGGACGGGCCGGGAAGGCGGGAATCGTTACTGGCCCTGCTGCTTGTACCTGGCCTCGGTGGCGGCCTTGGCGGGCTCCCACCAGGCGCGGTTCTCGGTGTACCACTCGATGGTGGCCCTCAGCCCGGATTCGAAGTCGGTGTGCGTGGGCCTCCAGCCGAGCTCGGTCTGCAGCTTGGTGGAGTCGATGGCGTAGCGGCGATCGTGCCCCGGGCGGTCCCTGACCCAGTCGAACGCTTCCTCGTCCTGGCCCATCATCTTCAGGATCATGCGCAGCACGGTGATGTTGTTCCTCTCGCCGTTCGCGCCGATCAGGTAGGTCTCGCCGATCCGGCCCCGGGTCAGGATGGTCCACACGCCGCTGGAGTGGTCCTCGGTGTGGATCCAGTCGCGCACGTTCTCGCCCTTGCCGTACAGCTTCGGGCGGATGCCCTCGAGGATGTTGGTGATCTGGCGCGGGATGAACTTCTCCACGTGCTGGTACGGGCCGTAGTTGTTGGAGCAGTTGGAGATCGTGGTCCTCAAACCGTAGGTGCGGGTCCACGCGCGCACCAGCATGTCGCTGGCGGCCTTGGTGGACGAGTACGGGCTGGACGGATGGTACGGGGTGGACTCGGTGAACTTCGCCGGGTCGTCCAGCGCCAGGTCGCCGTACACCTCGTCGGTGCTCACGTGGTGGTAGCGGATCCCGTGCTCGCGGACCGCCTCGAGCAGGCGGAACGTGCCCTCCACGTTGGTCTTGAGGAACGGCTCCGGGTTCGCGATGCTGTTGTCGTTGTGGCTCTCGGCCGCGTAGTGCACGATCGCGTCGTGGCCCGGCACGATCCTGTCGAGCAGGTCCGCGTCGCAGATGTTGCCGTGCACGAACTCGACACGGTCCTCGGGAAGGCCCGCGATGTTCTCGATGTTGCCCGCGTAGGTCAGCGCATCCAACACGGTCACGTGCACGTCCGGATGGTTGTTGACTACGTAATGCACGAAGTTCGAACCGATGAAACCACAGCCACCGGTCACGATGATGTTCTTGGGAGTGAAAAGTTCTTCAGACATAGCCATCACCTTTAGACTAATGTGGGCTTTTGCTTTGGTGCTAGCGGCGTCAGCCCCCAAGGAGAGAATTCAGCGTTTGCCCTGAATTTTGCGTGCGACCACTTTCATGATTTCGCGCTGCTTGGAGCCAACCGGAGCGAGAACGTCCGCATATTTTCTGATTGGGCTATCCTCGGCGATGGCACGTTCATGATGCTGGGCGGGCTCGGGCTTCTCAACGCCGGAGAGTAGCGCCATCATTTGCAGGGAGAACGGCGTCTCGCTCGCATAATCCCAATACAGGGGGGCGAAATCACACCAAGGATTCTTCCACGGTTTGTCGTACCCCGCGTAGTGCACGATCTTCGGCGACTTACGGGACTCCATGTATTTGTGGAACATATTTGCGGGAGCGAAATCGAAGACGCCGTGCACGCGTCCGCCGCAGTCATGCATCACGTTCCACTCATACGGCAGATACGTAACGGATCCTTCGCACTCCATGTTTAGAATGTCCTGATCGTTATAGATGAATCCAGGCTTTTGCGCGATCTCAAGCCATTCACGGACGGTGTGTATTTCGCGCATACGCTCCAGATTCATCAACAGCACGCCTGCCTGGAAATATCCGTAAGGCTTGGACATGTGCAGCTGGTGGTTGACGTAGTCCATACGTTCGCCGTTCTTCATGTTCAGATTGCCGATGAAGTCGATGTCGGGCACGGCACCGATGGCGGTGTTTCCCAAGTCTGTGTCGTACAGTTCGGCGATATTTCCGTTGACGACCAGGTCGCAGTCCAGATACAGCACCTTCTTGTAGAAGGGGAGCGCTTCCTGGATGATGAAGCGGTAATAGGTTTCAATGCTGATATGCGCGTTGCTGGTCGTGAGGTCGAAACCGCTGATGGCTCTGCTGACGTCAAGAAATCGGATCGTCGCGTTCTCGAACTGCGAGAGGAAGTCGATGATGCCATGCTTGTTCTCGCTGGTGATGTTGCGCTCCAGCACGATGATGTCATAGTAGCGTTCGGATGAAGCGTTTTTCAGCAGGGAGTAGATGGTGGTGGTGAGCATCGGGACGTAGTTGTCGTCCGCGGCGAACAGCACGGGCACGGTGAAACGGGGGTTGGTGTTCAGTGGTTCCAGAGGCGTGAACGGTTCCGGATTCGTGAAATGCACACATTGCAGCCGCTTGATTTTCCAGTTGGAGCCGGTGCGCTGTTTATGTGCGAGGAAGATGTTGAGCAGGCGTTCGGAAAGATGGCCGGGGGTGCGCAGCGTCTGTACATCGGCGGCGGAGTAATCCCAATGGGCGGTGAATTCATCGAGAATTGGGAACAGCCATTCGCAGTACTCTTGGAAAATCGCCTTCCTCATGATAAACATATTGCAGAAAGCCGCTCGTGTGCCGTTGAGCACCGTATCGGCATCCACCTGATATTCGGGATGCATTGCACACAGTACGTCGTACATATGGCGTAGATCCTTGAGCTGCAGATGCGGGTCGGCGTTCCAATGGTCCTTGAGACTGACGAATCCATCGAATTCGCGGACATTGTTCATAGGCGTGGTGATGACATCCCAGCCTTCCACGGCCTTGGCGATGCTGTCGTCGTCGATGCCATACTCGGCAATGGCCTCCGGAGTGATGGCGGCATCCATGATTTCACCGTAGCTGTTCTGCCGGTGGGGAGTATCAGAGAAATCGAAGTAGCGACGGTAGTGGCAGAAACCGTAATAGTTGGCATCGGCGTTCTTCCAAGCCCAGTACTGGGCGGTGAGCTCGCAGTACATAGGGTTCTTTTGGGAAATGTTGTCGCCGACATTGTCGTGCAAAGTGTCTTCAAACAGTGGCTTGCCAGCGGCCTGAACGTTCGCCGCGCCGACTTGGATGGGCAGGATGCTCGCGCAGTCGGGGAACGACGCCGGCTTGTGAGCGGAGACGAAGATCTTGATACGTGATGGATGCGCTGTTTTCTCAAAAGACAACGTGATACTCCCGTTCTTGCGAGGCGATGACAGATGAACTGCCACCAGATTAGCGCGAACGGGGATTGTTCACCGGGATACTGGTGTCATCCTGACGAATCTCCACATGGCCCGCCCTTCGCCCGTCTGCCTATCCGCCTTACACCATCCCACTCCGTAACCTGTCGCTGCACTGATAACCATGCACATGTCCCGCAAGTCCCGTAAGTCCCGCACGTTCCGCAAGGCGTTTCACGAGATGTTTCACACAGTAGGTGGTCGAGCAGTGAGCGGCGATTCCGGTCATCCCAGCCGTTTCGCGCGTAATCGTGGCCTTCTCCGCACCCGCACCTGTGCACCATCGACCTCGCCGAGGAGCGCGGCCTCGACCGCATCGTGCACGACACGGTATGGATCGACACCGGCGAGTTCAACATGAGGCAACGGCACGGGCGGTCCATGCTCGAATCCTGACCATAGAGGGGGGCCAGTGGCCTTGATTCAGTCCGTCACTGGCCTTCTCTAGCAATAACGGTGGCCTTGAGAGGGAATAATCAGTGGCCTTGAAAACTACAACTACTCAGCAGTCGGCTTGTTCGCAGTTATGGCCGTACCTATGCAGCTCTGGTTTGCGGAACGTCAGCTGTATTGGATTGCGTCGGGCACAGACATGGCTGCGAACAGAGCATGGATATTCGCTCACCCATTGCACACGCTCATGATGCTCTTCGTGAACATCGTGTTCCTCGTGCTCGTCGTCGTCTGACGCGAATGGCTCGCATGGCTGTTACCTCCGCTCGCCGCGTTACTCGTCACAAGATGGCGTGCAGACAAACGAGCTGTTGCAACGGCCTGCACGGCGGCGTTCCTGTCGCTTGCGCTCATGTGGACACCCAGACTTGACATGCGTGGCTGGCACACCATTCTGCCAGGATTCCATAAACGCTACCTGTGGCCACTTCTGCCCTTGCTCGCCATTGGTATGGACGCTGTCAACAACGCGCAAGAACTAGGCCAAGGAAATCCAAGAAGCCTAAAAGACCTACGACATCAGCCACTGTGAAGTTGAACTTCATTGCTGCCGGTTTGTTGCCGATAGCACGCCGCATGGCGTGTCGGTAATGATTTAGTTTTCTTGTTTTTATAGTGAGACAGTTTTGTACTGCTAGGACAAGGTCCGAATTCTTGCTGCTACCCAGAGTTGGCCCGTTATTGGAATAAAATACTGTATTTGGAACTGCTACAGCCAATGATTGTGGGTGCATATGAGAGATTTTGATTCGCTGAGGATTGCGGTCGCCGGCACGGGTTACGTGGGCCTGTCGCTCGCGACGCTGCTGAGCCAGCACCATCATGTCACCGCGGTCGACATCATTCCGGAGAAGGTCGAGAAGATCAACAAGCGGATCAGCCCGATCCAGGACGAGTACATCGAGAGGTACTTCGCGGAGAAGGAGCTGGACCTGACCGCCACGCTGGACGGGGAAAGCGCGTACGCGGACGCAGACTTCGTGATCATCGCGGCGCCCACGAACTACGACAGCGAGAAGAACTTCTTCGACACGTCCGCGGTGGAGTCCGTGATCGATCTGGTCATGAAGGTCAACCCGGACGCGATCATGGTGATCAAGTCCACCATCCCGGTCGGCTACACCAGGTCGATCCGCGAGAGGACCGGCTCCGGGAACATCATCTTCAGCCCGGAGTTCCTGCGCGAGAGCAAGGCCCTGTACGACAACCTGCATCCGAGCCGCATCGTCGTGGGCACCGACCCGGATGACCCGCGTCTGGTCGAGGCGGCGCGCACCTTCGCTGCGCTGCTGCAGGAAGGTGCGCTGGACGAGAACGTGAACACCCTGTTCATGGGCTTTACCGAGGCCGAGGCCGTGAAGCTGTTCGCCAACACGTATCTGGCGCTGCGCGTGAGCTACTTCAACGAGCTGGACACGTACGCGGAGTCGAAGGGGCTGGACGCCCGGGCGATCATCGACGGCGTGTGCCTAGATCCGCGCATCGGCACGCACTACAACAACCCGAGCTTCGGCTACGGCGGTTACTGCCTGCCGAAGGACACGAAGCAGCTGCTCGCGAACTACCAGGATGTTCCGGAGAACCTGATCGAGGCGATCGTGGAGTCGAACCGAACGCGCAAGGATTTTATCGCGGATCAGGTGCTGGAGATGGCCGGCGGCTACGACTACGCGGGCAACAGCGAGTACAGCGGGGAATCGGAGAGGCCGGTGACGGTGGGCGTGTACCGCCTGACCATGAAGTCGAACTCCGACAACTTCCGCCAGTCGTCGATCCAGGGTGTGATGAAGCGAGTGAAGGCCAAGGGCGCCACGGTGGTCGTGTACGAGCCGACGCTGGCGGACGGCTCCACGTTCTTCGGATCCGTGGTGGTGAACGACCTGGACGAGTTCAAGAGGCGTTCGGATGTGATCGTGGCGAACCGCTACGACGCGTGCCTGGACGACGTGCGCGGCAAGGTCTACACCCGCGACCTGTTCAAACGCGACTAGTTAAGACCGGTACAGAGCCATAGACTGAAATGGTATATAGATTGAGTCCATGGCTCTATGCTGTGATTCATTTCAGGTTTTTGACTCTATGGTCGTAGACGTTTTTCCAAGAGCCTTATCTTTCCCAACAAGAGGCATAAGAGCTTTTGAAAGAAATTCATCTTCTTGATGAGTGCCGAAACAACGTTCTTGTCCTTCTCGTATAGAGAGTTGTCCTCTTCGCTGAGTGGGTCAAGAACGTGCTTACTCTCTTCGAGTTGCGTTGTCATCGTGTAATAGCTGCGTGCCGGTAGCATGCCGTGGTCAAGTGCATATTCGGAATTCGTGATTCCCGCTGCCGCATTGTCGTGATAGAAGCTGAAGCTGCGTTCCTTATGCGTTACAGAATTTGCGGATTGCAACCAGTAGTACAGCACGCAGTTAATATCAGCTACTTTGTTCATTCGCGCGTATAGCTGACCCGCGGCCATCATGTCCTGTGCATACATGCCTTCGGGGAAGCGAATGCCGTTCCACAGCTCACGTTTGTATAGTCGACACCAGTTCGCTTCGTTAAAATAGCGTGCTTCGGTGTTACGATCGGTGTAGTCGCCAATCAAACGTAACGCTTTGCTGAATACTGTTTGGTAAGCGCGCAAGGGTTCCTTTGAACACGCTGATAGTGTTTGGCTCCTGAGCCCCCTCGGCAGCCTGCGTAGCGGTGTTGCCTAGTTGTGAGACGCCGAATTGCTGCCATCGAGCCTTGCTCATGTCCGCGCCGGTGCTGAGCAGCGCATGTAGGAGATATTCGATGTTGCGGGTGTCGAGAATGTCATCGTTATCGGAGAAAGCGATGTATTCGCCATGGGCGACGTCCAGACCGGTATTTTGTGCTTTGGCTATGCCCCCGTTGGTTTGGTGGATTACGGTGATGCGATTGTCTTTTGCGGCGTATTCGTTACATATTGATGGACTGGCATCGCTTGCCCCGTCATCTACCAGAATTATTTCGAGGTTGGTGTAGGTCTGGCCGAGTATTGATTCGATACAATAGCGTAAATATCGCTCGGCATTGTATACAGGAACGATGATGGAGACCAAAGGATTCGCTGCGTTTATGGGAAATAGTCTAGCGTGACGGGGTGCCGTGGGAACTATGGATATGGCGCTCTGCGACTGTCTTTCCGCCCCAGCCGCCGCCTGTCGCTACACTGATAACCATGCATTCGTTCCGAAAATCCCGGAGAAGGTCACAGCAACAGTCCCGAAACATGTTTCACGGGATGTTTCACGCTGCCGTTCGCCGTGCCAGTGCCGTTGCCGCCCGCCGTGCAATCGCCGCACTCGCAAGCATCGCCGCCATCGCGGGCCTTGCGGCATGTGGACAGTCCGCCGACACCCGCACGCACATCTCCGTATGGAGCTGGGAACCAAGCATGGAAACGGTCGTGCAACGATTCGAATCCGAAAACCCGGACATTGCGGTCGACCTGACTAGCATCTCCGGGTACGACAACCTAAACACCGCCATCCAGGACGGCTACAACATGCCCGACGTGGCACAGATCGAATACCACGCCCTGCGCCAATACGCGGTATCAAGCCAGCTACTCGACCTGACCGGCAGGGTAGGCTCCGACTTCGGCAGCTTCTACACGCCCGGCACCTGGGCGTCCGTGCACCTGGCCGACAAGGTATACGGCCTGCCCATGGATTCCGGCCCCATGGCCTTCTTCTACAACAAAACCGTGTTCGACGACGCGGGCGTGGACGCCACCAAAATCAGAACATGGGACGACTATTACGAGGCCGCCAAAAAGATCAAAGCCACCGGTGCCTACATCACCGCCGACTCCGGCGACGCCAGCTTCTATGACGCCATGATCTGGCTTGCAGGCGGCAAGCCATTCGCCACCAGCCAAGACGGCAAGAACGTGACCGTCAACCTCACCGGAGACAAAGGCGTAAGGAAATTCACCGCATTCTGGCAGAAAATGATCAACGAAGACCTCATCGACACCAGAAGTACCACATGGTCGGACGGCTGGAAACGCGGGCTCGGTAGGGGCACGATCGCGTCCGTGTTCTCCGGAGCGTGGATGACCTCGCTGCTGCAATCCGATGTTCCCGGCAGCGCAGGCCTGTGGCGCGTAGCGCAGATGCCGACCGCCGACGGCAAACAAGTGACTGCGGAAAACGGCGGTTCCGCGATATGCGTGCTGCAATCCACCCGTAAACCGGACGCAGCATACCGTTTCGCCGAATTCGTGGCGCATAACGCCGAAGGCATCAGCGCCCGCGTGGACGGCGGCGCATTCCCCGCCGACCTGCCCACATTGACCAGCCCCAAATTCCTCAGCCGTACCACCATCAAAGACTCGCGTGGACTCGACATCCCCTATTTCGGCGGGCAACAGTTCAACCGCGTACTGGCCCAAGCCGCGAAAAACGTGACGACCGGCTACCAGTACCTGCCGTTCGAAGTGTATGCGCGTAGCGATTTCAGCGCGACCGTGGGCACAGCGTACCGGTGGGCGAACTCGTGGCAGTCTTATGTGAAACGGCAGAAAGCCGTGAAGGAAGGGCTGCTTGACGATGATGGCAAGCCCCTGAAGCCATTCGATAAGCCGACTGATAAAGTCACGTTGAAACAGGGCATAGCCCTGTGGGAGAAAGACATCAAGGAATACGGTACGAATCAGGGCTTTACCGTGCAGTGAACCGGCATGCGACGCTCGCTGCATAGCGCCTGCTGCGCCACAGTGCGCTCACCGCACGTTGCGCTTGTAAATCAGCGCCATGCCCTTGAAAATCAGATCCGGATCGTACACGTCGATCACATCGGTATCATCCTTGAAAATCCGACCCAAGCCACCGGTCGTAACCACCTTGAACGGTTCGCCGATCTCCTCACGGAACTGTTGCACGGTACGCTCGATGCCGCCAAGGAACGTGTAATACAGGCCGGCCTGCATGGCGGAACGTGTGTTCGTGGCAAGAATCGACTTCGGGCGCACGATCTCCACCTCAGGCAGCTGCGCAGTCTGCCCCCACAGCGCTTCCGCACCGGCACGAATACCCGTGGTGATATAGCCGGCACGGATCGTGCCCTTGCCGTCGACGTAATTGAACGTGGTCGCCGTGCCGAAATCGGCCACTAGCACCGGGCCCCCATACGTGTAGTACGCGCCGACGCAATCGGTCAGGCAATCGGCGCCCATGGTCTTGGGATCATCCATATGGATGTTGATGCCGGTTTTGATGCCCGGGCCTACGACCATCGGCTCGAAACCAAGGAACTTGATGATCGAGGCGCGGAAGGAATGCATGACCTTCGGCACCACCGAGCATACGATCACATCCTCCACGTCACGCCGCGTATACCCGCTGATCTGCAGGAACTGCGAGATCATCACCGTATATTCGTCCGACGTGTGCAAGGCCTTGGTGGTGATGCGGTAGGAGCCGACGATGCGCTCGCCCTCCAGAAAGCCGATGACGATGTTGGTGTTTCCGATATCTACGGCCATCAGCATGGCAGTGTTCTCCCTTGGTTCGGTTGCCGCGCGGTTGCACGCCACGTTGCGTTGTTCACTACTGAGAGTGTACGCCTCTTCCGGAGTGCGGTGGCGATAGTGCGGTGGCGATTCAGGCGGTTGCGCGCAGCGAGGCAAGACGGAGCAGCAACTGGCGGGCCAGATCGGTTTTGCCCATTTTCCGCCACTTTTCGACATTCGGCTGTTGCGGCGCCTGATCGGTTGAGGTATCGCCGCGGGCGGGGGTGAGCACGGTCACCACATTCGTGTCCGTGCCGAAACCGGCGCCGGCGTCGCGCAGATTGTTCGCCACCAGCATGTCGCAATGCTTGTCGGCAAGCTTTTTTGCAGCGTTCTCGATAAGGTTCTGCGTTTCCATGGCGAACCCGCACAGCACTTGCGATCCGTCGGTGCGCTTGTGGGCGCCGACCCAGGCGAGAATATCCGGGTTGGCGACCAGTTCGATCTGGATACTGGAACGTCCGGCCTTCTTGATTTTCTCGCCGGCCACCTCGCTGACGCGGAAATCGCCGACCGCCGCGGTCATCACGATAATATCGGCAGTTTCGTAAGCTTGCTGCACCGCCTCGAACATCTGCCGTGCGGTGGTCACATGAATGGTTGTGATATTCGGTTCGGCAGGCTCGGGCAGATTGACCGGGCCGCTGATCAACGTGACGGTTGCGCCCAGGGCCGCCGCCTCATGCGCGAAGCCGTATCCCATCTTGCCGGTGGAATGATTGGTCAGGAAACGCACCGGATCCAGCGGCTCTTGGGTCGGTCCGGCCGTGACCAGCACATGCAGGCCGTGGAGAGGCCGGGAATGGTTGCCCGTGCTGTTTGCGTTGTCTACAGTGTCGCCTGTGTTGTCTGCGGTGTTTGCGTTGCTGGCGGGGGAGTTCTGGCCTGGCACCTGCGTGGTTTCGCCCAGCAGCTCGTCTACCGCCTGCTCGATCACGGCTGGTTCCTCCATACGCCCCTTGCCGGTATCGCCGCACGCCAGATTGCCGGACCCAGGCTCCACAATCGTCCAGCCAAGCTCCTTGCACATGCGCAGATTGCGTTGGGTTGCCGGATTCTCGAACATGTGCACATTCATAGCCGGGCAGAGCACCTTGACACTGCCGGGGTAGGCGAGAATCGTGGAGGTGAGCGTATCGTCCGCCAGCCCCGCGGCGATGCGGGCGATGATGTCGGCGCTGGCCGGCGCGATGACCAACGCGTCCGCCCAGGCGGCATCCGCGATGTGGTTGATGGAGGCGGGAACGGTGGGGTTGCTGGTCACATCGCCTTGGATGGCGGCGGCTGTGACGTTCGGGAACATGGCGGTCCGCGTCTGTGTGTGCGTTAGCGAAGCGAAGGTGAGTGGGGTGACGAACTGTTCCGCCGCCACTGTCTCGATCACACGCACCTTGTGACCTGCTTTGGTCCAGTCGGATGCCAGATGGCATGCCTTGAACGCTGCGATCGATCCCGTGACTCCCAGAAGAATATGCGCCATGCCCGCCAGTATACAAACCGTCGCAAACGAGTGGGACCCAAGTTCATCTGGCTCATCTCATCTGGATTGTCGGCTGCCTTGGTTCGGATTCGACCGTCTTGCGGTATGCGACGGCGGGCATGGCTTCGGGCGCCGGTTCGCCAGATGCTTGGCGAAAGGCTTACCGGTTTTGCTGAAACGCGCTGACGTAATGTGCACCGTTGTGTACGAATGTGTACCGTTGTGTACCGGTACGTTGGCGCTGGGAGAAGAAGGGATCAACGTGTCATGCGCCCCTCGTAGTACAGGGTTTCACGCAGATTGCCGTCGATCACGCCAGCGAAATGCTGCTCGTGCTTGGACACTGCGGGTGAGCCCAAGTCGCTGGCGTTCTGGTATGCGGCCTGATGATATCTCAGCCAATGGCTGAGCTCCTGCCCTTCCGAGGCGTTCGGCACCTGTGCGGCGGCATATGGGTTCGGCGAGGGAATGATCACGCCATCCTCCACCACTTGCGGTGCGCTGGGCGTTACCGTGCCGCGAACGGTCAGCCAGTGTTCCGTCTGCGGATTTTGCGCGCCGTCCAACGCGGCCACCAGCTCGTCGTTCATTTCGATGCTGGTCACCCATGTCTTTTCGGGAATCGGATGATTCGCCACTGGGGAGCCTGCCGTCACCACATGCCGGATGTTGAACTCGTCGGCCCGGTCGGCGGCGATCTGCGCCGCCACGATGCCTCCCTGCGAGTGTCCGATCAGCGCTACGGAATCATCGGGCTGAATACCCGCCTTGCGCATCGCCTCCACCACCATGCGCGCGCTGTCCGCCTGTTTCCGCTGCTCGGCATCGTCGCTCATCAGCTCGATGTTCTGCTCCCATCCGAATGGTGAATCGGCATGCCCATCCGTGCCGGGAATAGTTACCAGCCAGGCGTTCGTGCCATCCTCGCGTTCGTAGCGTTGTACGGCGATGGTGGCGTATTGCAGCCCTGACCCCAGCTTGTATTTGTCTTCGCCGAGCCTGCGCAGATGCTCCAACGATTCCGCCACGGAGGTGCTCGGGCCGACCATGTCCACGGTTGAACGCACGCGGCGAACGGTCAGGGTATTGCCCTGCGCAAGATCTTTTGCAGGGGCGGAATACTTGCTGATCTTCCCCGCCGACTGGTTCACCTCATCCGTGGAGAACAGGCCCTCGATGAGCGACGAGCCGGCGATCAGCGAGCCGATTCCGGAAAGATAGGCCTCTTGAAACGGCGCAGTCACCCAGGATGCCGCCGATGGTTTCGGCTTGCCATCATTGATCCAGCTTGCGCCCAGTCCGCCAAGAATCAATCCGAACATGCCCAGCGATACCCAGCCGGGAGCCGCCTTGGTCACGGCTTGGCCGGTTTCGTTGAACGCCTGACGGGCTTTCCAATCGGCTTCGCTGTACAGACTGTGCGCGCGAACCAGCAGATCGGCCATGCTGCGCAGCTTCGAACCGTCGGCATCGCAATGCCTGGCATTTTCGGTGCACAGCGAGATAAGACGTTCGTAAGGGAGCGTGCCGTGTGCGACCGTGGGCGCTACGCCTACTCTGGTGCTGCCCATGCTGCTTGCGCCGGCGAGCGCCATCGTGGAGGTGGGGGTGGCTGGAGTGGGGGAGGCGGCGATGCAGCTGGTAATGGTGTTTGATGATGGTGTGGCTATGGGAACTGTGATGTTGCCGGATAATACTGGGCAGAGTGGCACGCTGGTGCGGTCGCGGGCGAGGTCCATTGCTGCTTGCCGCCAGGCGATGCCGTGCGCGATGAGTTTGCCGCCGGCATCGTCCAGTGCTGTGGCCACGCGGCGGTAGTCCTCTTGTGTGGCTGGTGCTAGTTGGTGCCCGCCGTATATGTATGACGTGACCTGCCATCCCATCATGCGCCTCCTTGCGGTGTGGAGACGTGTGCGATGTGCGCGATTTGGGCGGTGGAGCGTGCTTTGTCGTCGTGTGTGCTCAGCGAATTACGTATGGTGAGCAGGCGGTCTCGATAATGGTCGGCTGCTTTGCCTGTCCAATCGATGCTATGTGCCGTGGCTAGGGTTTCGCGTATCGATCCGTGGATGGACGCGCTGCTGGCGGCGAGTGTGATGATGCGCTCGTGCCCTTGTGCTGCGATGTTGAGGCATGGGCAGGTGGTGGCTGCCGTTGCCTGTGTGGTGGCGAGGAGCGATGTTGTGTGGTGGCCGGAAAGTGATGTGATGCTCATGCGTTCATTGAACGGGAGGCGTTGGTGTGTTGTCCAGCTGGATGGGGGTGTGTGGTCGGAGCTTTCGGGTTTCGTCACAGGTTCGTCACAAGGTGCTGGTCGTGTGCCGTTGTGTTCAGTCAGCTGTGGCGTTTTTCTGCGGTACTGGTGACATATGCTGTGACTGGAGTGACATATTCTGTCACTCCAGTCACAGCATATGTCGCAAACCCCGCAGTAACTGTCATTAACACTGCATTGGTTGTCGCAAACCCCGCGGTATCCGCATGAGCCGCGACTCGGTGCCACTGTTCGCTGCCTCGCCGCGCCACCGGTCACCAGGGTTTGGCGGTCTGCTGTTTCTTGTTGCCTTTGTCGGTCTGCGTGTTAGTTGAGGGGTTGGTGTCGGTGGATTGCTGGTTCGCTTTGAGCAGTTCCTCCACCTGCTTTTTCTGTTCGTCGGTCAGGCCGCTGGTGTCGTTGGCTGTGGAATCCTTGGTGCCGTTGCCGCCCTCGACGCCGTTGGTGTCGGAACCGGAGTTTGCGGAGTTGCCGCCTTGCTGAGCGGCGAGCTCCTGCTTGATGCGCTGGGTGAGTTTGGATGAGACTGCCGCGTTGGCGCTGATCGCCTCGCGTAGTTGCGGTAGCAGCGCGAGATTGAGTCGTGCGGCGTCTTCGAATTGGGCGTCGGTCTGCTGCTGGCTGGCGTTCAGGGCATCGAGGTCGGCATCGCTGCGTGCGGCCTGCTTGAGGTTGCTGTTGAGCGAGGCTGTCGCCTGGTTGAATCGCGCGGAGGCCGATATGTTCAGGCCGGCGAGTACGGCGAATGCGAGCGCTATGACGGCGAATGCGATCATTACGATGCGTATGGCGAGCGATGCGCGCGCTTGGACTGTGGGCGCGTGTGATTCGAGGGATACTGCCGATCCGACTATGGCGTTGCCGGTGCTGGTGGCGTTGTTGGCGCTGGTGGTGCCGGCCTGTGTGTGGGCTGTGGTGTTGCGTCTCATAGCAGTCTCCTCGACATTGCGATGGTTGAGCCCATTTCCCAGGCGATGAGTATGAGCGCTATGGCGGCCAGCGGCCATACTACGGGGTTGGTTCGGGTGCGTTGTTTGGCGGTTGCGCCCACGCTCCACTTCTTTGACGCTTCGGCGGATCGGCCGTTCGCCATGGTGTTTTGTGCTGATGTGGTCACCATGCTGCCGCCCAGCTCGTCGGCCAGGTTCTTCAGTGTGGTTTCGTCCATTTTCGAGATTCCCGGCTGGCCGGTGTCGGGGTCGGTGACCCACTGTTGTGCGTTGGAATTCTTGGATTCAGCGGAACCGGATTCAGAGGATTCGGAGGAGTCGTCGGATTTGGATGAGTCGGATGATACGCCATCCTTGATCAGTGGGATTCTGCCGCCTGCCGTGGAGCCTACGCCCACCACGATCGCGTCGTTGATGTAGTGGCGCAGCGTGGAGAAGGTGCGCCTGGATTGCGCCGAGGTCTGCTCGCCGTCCGTGATCAGGTACAGTACGATCGCGTCGTCGGGGTGCGTGGTGCGCATGTCGTTGAGCGTGGTGATGAGCTGGTCGATCGGCGCGTCCAGCGAGGATCCGGACGATACGCTGGTCGCTTCGGGGGCGAGCGTGGTCGCCCAATTGCGGATCGCCGCCGCGTCTGGCGTGAGCGGAACGTCGAGCGTGCCGGATGCGCCGAAGCGTACTGCGGCGAAGCTGGAATCCGCATATGCCTTCGTCACGTCGTCCACGGCCTGCTTGGCCGCATTCAGGCGCGTGGTCAACTCGTCCGAACCGTATGCTGCGTCCTTGACGGCCATCGAACCGGTCACGTCCACGGCCATCACCACGTCCGTGTTGTTCACCGCACGGCTGGTGGTCGATACCGTCATGCTCGGCCCCAGCGCCATCGCGCCCACCGTCAGGCAGATCAACATGCGGCGTACGCATGAGAGCATCGTCTCGTCGCCCGCGTCGCCGAACGTGTGGCGTACGACCTCCACAATCGCCAGCGCCAGCATCACCAGCGCGATTGTGCCGCCGACCGGCCAGCCCAACAGGGGAGAGAAGGTGAATGTGCTCATCGCTTCAACCTCCAGACGAGCAGCAGCCATATGGTAACGATTACAGCCAATGCCAGCACCCACCATGCCGGATCGTCCACCATCGACGCCTTGGACGAGGCTTGGCTTTCCTTGTTGCGGCGCGTGTTGATGTCGCGCACGAGCTCGTTGACGCTGGTGCCGTTCGACTGGGTGAGGAACATGCCGTGATGCGCTTCGATGAGCTTGCGCATATCCGTGGTGGCGCTTTCCTTCTCGCTCGCTTCAGGCCCGGAGAACAGACCATCCACGGTGATATTCGCCTTCGACGTCAGGTTGAGCGCCTGGTTAAGGGTGTACACGGGCGTGCCGGAGACCACATTGTCGGTGGCGAGCACGATGGATGCCGCGCGGCTGCGTTCGGCGCTGCCGGTCGTGGAAGCCGAACCGTAGGTGAAGCCCGGCAGCATGGCCGCGCAGGAGACCACGCCGTCGCCGATCAGCGAGGTGGCGTCCTTGCGGTTCTGCGTGCCTTCAAGCCAGTCGGAGATGCGCTGGTAGTCCTCGTCGCTCATCTTGTCGATGTCGTCCTGCGACTGCACGCCGCTGAGCGCCTTGCTGGCAAGCTCCAACTGGTGGCTGACCAGCTCGTAGTCATCCGTCAGGGGGAACACGGTGCGTGACGTGGAGTTGAAGATGCTCATGCCGATGCGCTCGCCTTGGAAATGCGAGACGAGATCGCGGTACGTGTCGATGACCTCGCGGTCGTACGGCAGGGTGGAGCCGGAAACGTCGAGACAGAGCACGATATCGCGGCTGCTGGCACGTTCCTCACCCTGATCGACGGTCGCCGGGCGGGCGATCAGCGCGAAGGTGAGAAGAAGCGCCGTTGCCATCAGCGCCGCGGCAGCACGGTTCAGCAGACGCCATTGGTGTAGCAGCTGCGAAGCGCGTTCGGTGGCCAGATCGTCGTCCATCGAGAACACGCGAACAATGTTCTCGGCACTGTGTTTGCGGGCGAACGCGATGGACAGGACGATAATCGCCAGCGCGACCATCGCCCCGACCAGCGCGGCCCAGGGGCTTTGCCAGGAAAGCTGCATCAGCGTCCCCACCTTTCCACCAGGGTTGAAGCCCAGCCGGCGGCATCGTCGACGCTCACCTCACGAGCGTGCGTGTCCACTGCGGAATCCGCGAATTCCGGCGGGTACAGCGCCGCGATGGTCATGCGCAGCGTATCCAACCCGGTGCGGGTCGAAGGATTGCGGGGCTCACGGCGAATATCGGTAAGCGTATGCGCGTGCAGGTCGCGGCCGGTGTGCGCGGATGCGATGCCACGGCAGATCGCCGCCAGTTCAATGAACGCGGTTTCGCGGTCGATCTGCTCGGCATGGTAGCGGCGTACCACGTCGTCGATGCGCCTGTGCCATGAGGTTTTGACGGTATCGTCCAGATGGGCGCCGCGCGGCTGCGGCTTGTCGCGATTGCGGCGTGGGCGCGACAACAGGACCGCGCCTGCGACAAGCGCTATGGCGAGCACTGCGGCGAGCGCCGCGGCAACGATCAGCGGCGTGGCGATGTCAAGCTGGCCGACCGGCTGCAAATCGTTGGTGTCCACGGCCAGAACGCTTATCGGGGAATGCGGTGCGGGTGCGGAGGCGATCATATGGATGCTCATCGGCTGTCGCCTCCCAGTCCTGTCGCAGGCGCAACCAGATTACGGGTATCCTTCGCCAGCGCACGCGACACCAATCGTATGAAATCGTTGAACACGGCTTCGCTGGAACCGGCGTGAATCATATGACCCCCCATGTGCGAAAGCTCGCGTTCCAGGGCCGCGGCCATGTATTCGCGGTGCGTGTTCACCTCCGCTGCGGCATGCTTGTCCCGCAGGAAGGCCGGCAGTCGGCGCCCCGACAGCGCGTCGGTGACGGTTGCGCCTGCAGCGGCGGCGAACGGGTTCGCCGTGGCCACGTCGATCAGCGTCAGCGGGTGGGTGCGCGTAATGCGGTGGATCTCCTGAAGATGCTCCTTGGTCAGTGCATGCTCGTCGGTTGCCAGCACGATCAGCGCGTTGCGGTCCTTGATGCGCCGTGCATACGCGAGCAAGGCGTCGATATTGCGCGTATGCTCCCACTTGCGTTCCAGCGCACTGTCCAGCGTGCGTTCGAACTGGCAGAAATCACCGTTGAACGGCACGCGCGTAATGCTTGCGGCGTCGCCGAACACCAGTGAGATCTCGTCGGAACGGCGTAGCGACAGCGCGGCGAACATACGCAGCGCATTCGCGGCAATCTGGTATGCCATTTCGCCCGACTCGCATGAGGCCGTCATTTCACGGCCCACGTCAAGCAGCAGCCATACGCGTGACGTGACCAGCCGTTCGCGTCGGATCACCATAGGCCGCCCTTGGCGCGCGCTCGTCTTCCATTCGATCAGTCGTGCCTCGTCGCCCGCCTCGTAGGCACGGACCTCCATCAGCTCGTCCGAGCCGCCCGGCCGCCGTGACGAATGTTCGCCTTCGATAACGCCCAATGCCTTGGCCACAGTCGGCAGATTCAGACGATTGCCCATGGCCTCGATCTTGGCTCTGATCGGGTCGTGCGAAACGGCTGGCAGCGGCTGGGCTTCAGCCATGCCGGCATTCGACCGGCGTGCGTTCGCGCCGCGAGCGCTGCGGCCGGCATTCATCGCGCGGATCACGGAACAGGAACCGCCTGCACGATGCGGTCGATCACCTGATCGGCGGTCACGCCGTCGGCCAGCGCTTCGAACGTCAGCACCAGGCGGTGACGCAGCACGTCGGCCACCACGGACTTCACATCCTCCGGAATCACATATTCGCGGCCCTTGAGCAGCGCGTTCGCCTGGCCGATACGCACCAGTGCGATCGACGCTCTCGGCGAAGCGCCCAAACGCACCAGGGAACCCAAGCCCTGCACCGGGTGCGAGCCTGCGCCGCGTGATGTCGCCGCAATATCGACCGCATACTGCATGATCGCGTCCGACACGTACACGCGCTTGGCGGCCGCACGCAAAAACTCCACGTCACGGATCGACAGGCGGTCGCCCTGCAACTGCAGCGGGTCGAGCATGTCGGAGCCACGGCGGGTGATCAGCGCCAGCATGCGCTTCTCCTCATCGGCGGTGGGGTAGTTCATGATCGCCTTCATCATGAAACGGTCCATCTGCGCCTCGGGCAACGCGAACGTGCCTTCCTCCTCGATGGGGTTCTGCGTGGCGATCACCATGAACGGCTTGGGCAGGGCGATGCGCTCGCCGCCGATGGTGCTGGCGCCTTCGGCCATGGCTTCAAGCATGGCGGATTGGGTTTTGGCGTTGGAACGGTTGATTTCGTCCAGCAGCACGAAGTTGGCGTGGATCGGGCCGACCTGTGTGGTGAATTTCTGCGTGGCGAAGTCGAAGACCTGCGTGCCCACGATATCGGACGGCATGAGGTCGGGCGTGCATTGGATGCGTTTGAATGTGCCGGACACCGAGGTTGCCAGGGTCTGCGCAGCAGTGGTTTTGGCCAGGCCGGGCACGGATTCGATCAGAATGTGGCCGCCGGCCACCATGGTAAGAATAAGGGATTCGCGCAGATGCTCCTGACCGATCAGGGTCTGCGAGAAGCGTGCGCGGATGCGATCCGCCAGGGCTTTTGCCTGCTTGACGTCGTCTGCGGCCAATGTTGGTGCTGCGGCAGGCGTGGGCATGGTTCGTGCCGGGGCAGGCTGTGCGGGCATCTGCGGTTTCGGAGGGAAAATAGCCATGCGCCCCATGGTAGCCAAGCGCGGTGACGCTTGGCTGTACGGCGAAAGACGCATGCTGGCTCATGCCGGGCGGTGCATGCCCAAGGCGAGGTATGCCTACGTATGAGGCGTGTGATGGCGTATGGCGTTACGGCAGTTGCCAGTCAATCGGTTCGGCACCCATGCGGGTCAGCGCCTCGTTCGCACGCGAGAACGGCTTCGACCCGAAGAACCCGCGCGATGCGGACAGCGGCGAAGGGTGCGGCGATTTGATGATGAACGCGTTGGTCAGCAGCGGTTCCAGGCTTTGTGCATTGCGACCCCACAGGATGGCGACCAGCGGCTTGGGATTGCCGTGTTCGTCCACGCGGGCGTTCAGCGCGCGGATGGCCGCCTCGGTCACTTCCTCCCAGCCCTTGCCCTGGTGGCTGTTCGGCCGGCCCACGCCCACGGTCAGGCATCTGTTCAGCAGCAGCACGCCACGCCTGGTCCACGGGGTCAGGTCGCCGTTGCTGGGCATCGGCACGCCAAGATCGTCGGTCAGCTCCTTATAGATATTGACCAGGCTGCGCGGCAGCGGGTTCACGTCGGGCGCCACGCAGAAGCTCAGGCCGACCGGGTGGCCGGGCGTGGGGTAGGGGTCCTGGCCCACGATCAGCACGCGGATCGAATCGAAGGGGATGGTGAATGCGCGCAGAATATTGCGGCTTGCCGGCAGCCAGGGGTGCCCTTCGCGGGTCTCTTCGCGCAGGAACTGGCCCATGCGGTGCACCTGCGGTTCCACGTCGGCCAGGGCGTTCGCCCAGCCGGCCTCCACTAAATCACGCAACGGTTTGATCTCACTCATACCGCTTACTGTACCTGCACGTGTGCTTGCCCGCCCTCGCATACTTGCGCCCGCCCCTGCCTGGCTTGGCGGCTCGTGGTGTTCGTCGCAATGTTTTCGCGCGCATACGTCTGCATACGTGCATATACAGTGCATGCTGTGACGCGGCCTGCATGCGTGGGTGGCGGTGCCGTTACACTCGGGGTTGAATTGTGAAACGGAAGGAAAGACGGTTATGACGAGCACAGGTGGAAACGGCATCGAGTCTTACGCGATGGACGAGTTCGACAATCCGCCGAAGGGCCCCGCCGGCGTGCATCGCGGCAGGCGTTCGGCCGCCGCACGCTATACGCCGTTCGTTGTTGTCGTGGTAGTGGCGGCGTTGTGCGGTTTCCTGGCTTGGGGCGTGCTTTCCGGCGAGTTCAACAAGGTGCATTGGCCGTGGTCACCGGCATCCTCGCAGACCTCCACCACCACCGCCAAGAAGAAGGCCGCCGAAAAGAAGCAGCAGGAGGAGGCGGCCAAGAAGCAGCAAGAGGAGGAGGCCGCCAAGAAACAGCAGGAAGAGGAGGCCGCCAAGAAACAGCAGGAAGAGGAGGCCGCCAAGCAGCAGCAGGAGCAGGCCGCCCAGGTGGATCGTTCCCTGTCGGTGCGTGTGATCAACGGCACCGGTATCAGCGGCTATGCCGCTACCAAGCAGAGCGTGCTGAACCAGGCCGGGTATGCGAACGTGGCCGCGGCGAACCCGTCCGGCACGCTGCCTGACGCCACCGTCGTGTGGTATCAGAACGATGCGGACAAGGCCACGGCCGAGGATGTCGCGAACGCGTTGGGCATTTCCAACGTGCAGCAGACCTCCGGTCTTGGCGCTTCGATCGTGGTTATTCTGCTGAACTGACGGAGGCGCATATGCGCTGTGATGGGGCTCGTGGCCGGATTTTCGGCTGCGGGCCCCAATGCGTAGTCGGACTGTAGTCAGGCTGTAGTCGGATTGCAGTCGGGGGGGCGGAAGTGGCCGAAGGCTGGCTGGAAGCGGGCCGTGAACATGGCGATGCGATGCCACACGCCACAATCCCGTGTCTCGCCTAGAGCGCAATCGCGGATTCATGTTGGCACTCTCGCACCTTGAGTGCTAATCTCGCAGTTAGCACTCAAGGTGCGAGAGTGATAACAGGCAGCTGACGGCCGGGTCACGAATCGTGCCATGCAGTGGAAAACTGGAATATTGAGCCATTTGGAGGACAAACACACCATGGCAAAGATCATTGCGTATGACGAGGAAGCTCGTCAGGGAATGCTGCAGGGCCTCGATAAGCTGGCCAACACCGTTAAGGTGACGCTGGGCCCGAAGGGCCGCAACGTCGTACTCGACAAGACCTACGGCGCTCCGACCATCACCAACGATGGTGTTTCCATCGCCAAGGAAATCGATCTGGATGATCCGTACGAGCGCATCGGCGCCGAACTGGTCAAGGAAGTCGCCAAGAAGACCGATGACGTTGCAGGCGACGGCACCACCACCGCAACCGTGCTGGCTCAGTCCCTCGTGCACGAAGGCCTGAAGAACGTGGTCGCCGGCTCCAACCCGATCGCGCTGCGCCGCGGCATCGAAAAGGCCGCCGACGCCATCGTCAAGGAACTCGTCGCAGCCGCCAAGGACGTCGAGACCAAGGATCAGATCGCTGCCACCGCAACGATTTCCGCCGCCGATCCCGAGGTTGGCGAGAAGATCGCCGAAGCCCTGGACAAGGTTGGCCAGGACGGCGTCGTGACCGTTGAGGACAACAACCGCTTCGGCCTGGATCTGGACTTCACCGAGGGCATGCGCTTCGACAAGGGCTACATCGCCCCGTACTTCGTCACCAATGCCGAAGATCAGACCGCAGTGCTCGAAGACCCGTACATCCTGCTGACCTCCAGCAAGCTGTCCTCCCAGCAGGACGTGGTCCACATCGCCGAAATGGTGATGAAGACCGGCAAGCCGCTGCTGATCATCGCCGAAGACGTTGACGGCGAAGCGCTGCCGACCCTGATCCTGAACAACATCCGTGGCACCTTCAAGTCCTGCGCCGTCAAGGCCCCGGGCTTTGGCGACCGCCGCAAGGCCATGCTGCAGGATATGGCCATCCTGACCGGCGCTCAGGTCGTGTCCGAGGAGCTGGGCCTCAAGCTCGACTCCGTCGACATGTCCGTGCTGGGCTCCGCCAAGAAGGTCATCGTCTCCAAGGACGAGACCACCATCGTGTCCGGCGCTGGCACCTCCGAGGATGTCGCCGCCCGCGTGGCTCAGATCCGCGCCGAGATCGAGAACACCGATTCCGATTACGACCGCGAGAAGCTGCAGGAACGCCTGGCCAAGCTGGCCGGTGGCGTTGCCGTGATCAAGGTTGGCGCTGCCACCGAGGTCGAGGCCAAGGAACGCAAGCACCGCATCGAAGATGCCGTGCGCAACGCCAAGGCCGCCATTGAGGAAGGCCTGCTGCCTGGTGGCGGTGTGGCTCTGGTTCAGGCTGCCGCCAAGGCCGAGAAGGACGAGGCTGTGACCTCCCTGACCGGCGAAGAGGCAACCGGTGCCGCCATCGTGTTCCGCGCCATCGAAGCTCCGATCAAGCAGATCGCTGAGAACTCCGGTGTGTCCGGCGATGTCGTGTTCAGCAAGGTCCGTGAGCTGCCTGACGGCCAGGGCTTCAACGCTGCAACCGACGAGTACGAAGACCTGATGGCCGCTGGCGTGACCGACCCGGTGAAGGTGACCCGTTCCGCCCTGCAGAACGCCGCCTCCATTGCCGGCCTGTTCCTCACCACCGAAGCCGTTGTGGCCAACAAGCCGGAACCGCCGGCAGCCGCTCCGGCTCAGGGCGCCGACATGGGCTACTGATCCAACCGTTAGGGCATAACACCCAGCATATGGATCGAGGTCAGGCCGCCTGAAGCGGAACTGACATGCTCATAAGCTAACGATGAGCTTACGATTCGGGGCTTCTCCAGTGCATTGCGCACGGAGAAGCCCCGTTTTTTGTTGCCTGTTTTGCCCTCCGTCGCGATTACTGCGGGGTTTGTGACGATCCTGCTCCGCATGAGACCCTCACCGTGTCGGGCCTGGCGGCGCCTCTGATGCCAGTACGCGCCAACGTCTGCCCGCCGTCGCGATTACTGCTGGGTTTGTTGCGATCGCTGTGACTGGCGTAACGTTTTTTGTCACACCAGTCACAGCAATTGGTATTTCCGCCGCAGAATTTGTCACTAAGCCCGCAGCATTGCGCCCGTATGTCGCGGTTGTTGCAGTTATTACTGCGCGAACAGGCGCGAGGCGGCGGTTTCCGCCTCGGCATACACCGTGGAAGCCTGCGTCAGCGCTCGTTGGATCGATTCGAGCGATGCCTCCATCTGCTGTTGCGCGGTACGCCATTGCGCCGCGACCACGCTGAATTGCGTCGCCGCCGATCCCCGCCACACGCCTTGCAGGGTGTTGAGATTGGAATACATACCGGCCACCGCCTGCCTGATCTGGCTCACCGAGGCCTGCACGGCCGCGCTGGAGGATTGGATCTGTTCGGAATCCACTTGGTACTGAGGCATCATTGTCTCCTTATATGTCAATGATATTGGTTTTGTCTGTTCTGGCCTAATCTGGCTTGCATTGTGGAGTTATGGCCGAGTCGGTCGACGTTTAGCCGAACCGGTCGGTATGGTGGAGTGTATGACATTCGAAGCGTTGAATGACGAACAATCAGGTGCTGTGGTCGGAACCTCCCGTATCGGCGTGTCTCAGGCGGCAAAATGGCTTATCTGCTTGGTTATAGCGCTCATGTGCGCATTGTGGATAACGCCGTGCGCCTTCGCCGAGGGCGAGGGGACGCTTACGGAGAACATCACCGACCCGCAGAATCTGCTTGGTTCGAATGTTTCCGCGGTCACCGACAAGATCAAGGAGACCAAGCAGCAGTCCGGCGTCACGGTCCGTCTGCTGTATGTGGAGAGCTTCGGCACCGAGGTGAACCCTACGAAATGGGCGAGCGGCGTGCTTGAATCGTTGAGCCCGAAGCCGAACACGGTGCTGCTGGCGGTGGCTTCCGGCGACGGCAAACTGGTGGTGGTCGCCTCCGGGAATTCGGAGGATTGGCTGCGCAATTCGAAGACCATGGATGCGTTGAGCGAGGCCGCCACCGACAAGCTGGCGAAAAGCGGCGCGCAGGATTGGTCCGGTGCGGCGATTGCCATGATGGATCAGATCATGCTGTTGAAGAAAACCTCCACGTCGGGGTCGCTGTCGAAGATCGCCGTGATCGTGCTGATGTGCGTGGTGGTGGTGCTGATCGTGGGCACGATTGTGTTTGTTGTGCTGCGCAACCGTCGCAGGCGCAAGGAGGCCGAGCTGGATGCGGCGCGTGCCGCGGCGGGCAAGCGCACCAGGGCGAACCGTAGGGGGCATGCGGTGGGTCATGCCGCTGAATCGGCGAGCCGTTCCCGTGGCAGGCGCGGTAAGCGGAGTGATGAGAGTGTGGAATCTGCCGACGTGGCTAAGTCTGTGGCTAAGTCTGATGCCGATAAGGCCGGTATCGAGGCGGCAAGCGTAACGGAGGGTGCGGCGGAGCCTGCAATGGTTTCGGCTGATGCGCCTGCAGACGATTCCGCCAAATTCATGCCGGTAAGCGATCAAGTCGAACAGTCTGAGATGGCTGGGCCAACCGAGTCGACCGGGCCGGCTGAGTCGACTGAGCCGGTTGAGCCGACCGGGCAACCGGTTGCGCAGCGTATGGAATTCCCTGAGGCGACGCCTGAAGCCGGTGCCGCTGGGCGCACTGAGACTCAGCCTGTGGAGACTCCGGCAGGCGACGAGAGCGAGCCGAAGAAGCATTCCGGCTTCCACCTGTTCGGTAAGGGTGATAAAGGTGGCAAGGGCGGCACGAAGGGCGCTTCCGCCGAGCCGCTGTTCCACGCGGGTGACTCGTTTATGCCGGGTGACGGTTCCGTCGATCAATCCGTATCCGACGACATCGAGTCCATGTTCGCCCGCCCGTTCATTCCGGGAACGCAACGGCCGAGCGACGAGAACAACGAGAACGACGAGAATAAGGACTAGATCGAGGATTAAGCCAGGAATCAAGTAACTCACAGCAGCAGAAAGCCCTGTGCCACCGCGCAAACGCGGCCCGGCACAGGGCTTTTGCTATTGGTCGAAGATCGGTATTGGCCGTGGACGGCTATTGGTTGGGATGTCACAGGCTTGTCCGCCCCGCGGATTCGCCCACGCGTCGTTGCGTGCGGGCAATTGCATCAGATACATGAAAATTCAGAAGACATTCAGGAAACCTACAGACTTGCGGGTCATGCTGGAGGCTATGAGCAAGCCTACTGAAGCATCTATTGTCGTCGTCGACGACGAACCGTCCATCCGCGAACTGCTGGTTGCGTCCCTCCATTTCGCCAATTTCGAAGTCTCTACCGCAGCCTCCGGCTCGGAAGCCATCGAAGTCATCGAAAAGGTCCAGCCCGATCTCATCGTGCTCGACGTCATGCTCCCGGACATTGACGGATTCACCGTCACCCGGCGCATCCGCCAGGAGGGTATCAACGCTCCGGTCCTGTTCCTCACCGCCCGCGACGATACGCAAGACAAGGTGATGGGTCTGACCGTCGGCGGCGATGATTACGTCACCAAGCCATTCAGCCTCGAAGAGGTCGTGGCGCGCATTCGTGCCATTCTGCGCCGCACGCGCGAACAGACCGAAGAGGATCCGATCATTCGCGTGGGCGATCTGGAGATCAACGAGGATTCGCACGACGTAACCCGTTCCGGCCAGACCATCGACCTGAGCCCCACGGAATACAAGCTGCTGCGCTACCTGATGGACAATGCCGGCCGTGTGCTGAGCAAGGCGCAGATCCTCGACCATGTGTGGCAGTACGACTGGGGCGGAGACGCCGCGATCGTGGAAAGCTACATCTCGTACTTGCGCAAGAAGGTCGACGGAATTGAGGTGACTGACGAGAACGGCGACAAGCACAAAGTGACCCCGCTGATTGAAACCAAGCGTGGCATCGGCTACATGATTCGAGAGCCGCGCTCATGACACCCCCTCGGCATGAACCGTTCGAGCGGGATCCAAACGATCCAAGCGGGATGAACGATGCGAACGAATCGCATGGTGTGAATGAGCAGTATGGCGTGAACGAGCCGCATGATTCGCAGGTCTCCTGCGAAAGCGCGGACACCGAGAACCCGAGTGCTCCCATTGACGGTGGCGCTTCAGATGGTGACGCCACCAATGCGGCATCTACGCCAGCCCAGCCAACTCAGCCAGCCCAGCCGGCCCACAAAAACCGGTTCGCCTGGTTCCGCAATCGCGGTCAGGCCAAAGCCAACCAGGCCAAAGCCACGGCTGCAGCCGGCGCGGAAGCCTTCAAAACCAAGCATCGCACACTCGCCAAACTCTTCTTCTACAAATTCGACCGCTTCTCGCTGAGCACTAAACTAGTGGCCTGCACGCTGGTCGTACTCATCGTCGGCACCGTCGGCATCTCCACGGCCATCCGCCAGCTGGTCAGCAGCTACCTGCTGCAGAAAACCGACAACCAGCTCATCTCGCAACGGTCGCTGATCCTCAGCAACACCACCATGCTGCGCGGCTCGAACAGCCAATCCAGCGGCATGGGCAACAACTACTTCCTGCAAGTACGCTACGTGGAAAACGGCGAATTCACCGGCAAGGTAAGCACACCACTCGTGCCGTCCGTCGCAGGCCTGTCCGGCAACTCCATCGTGTCCATGCCCAAACTGCCAGCCAACAGCCAGATCACCGACGACATGTTCGGCAAACCGTTCACCACCAGTGCGATGCTGCGCACAGTTACGAACGATGCGAACGGCGGATTCGACCTGAACGGCGCGGACATCGTGCCGAACGAGGGCAGCAACGCTTCCGGCAGCGGCGATACGGGCGGTGACACGAACAATAAAGCCGAACGATTCGCGGCTGGCAGCAACGTGCTGCAGGCGGCCCGATCGCCGTGGCGCGTAGCCGCATTCAAATGGGTCGAACCTGACGGGAAAAACAACGAAACCGTCAAAGGCGTGGTGTTCATCGGCCTGTCGCTATCCGGCCAGATCGACATCATCAACACCCTCACCCAATACTGCGTCACCGTAGGCATCGCCATCGTACTGCTCGGCGGCTCGCTCTCCGCACTCATCATCCGCCGCACGCTACGCCCGCTCAAACGCATCGAAAAAACCGCCGCCCAGATCGCGGCAGGCGACCTCAGCCAGCGCGTGCCCCCCGCACCCGAAAACACGGAAGTCGGTTCACTGTCCACCTCGCTCAACACCATGCTCGCGCGCATCGAACGCAGCTTCCACGAGCAGGAACAGACCACCGAGAAAATGAAACGCTTCGTCTCCGACGCAAGCCACGAGCTGCGCACACCACTCGCCGCAATCCACGGGTATGCGGAGCTATACACCATGCAACGCGATCTGCCAGGCGCCCTGGAACGCGCCGACGAATCCATCGCGCACATCGAACGCTCCAGCCAGCGCATGACCGTACTGGTCGAAGACCTGCTCTCGCTCGCCCGCCTGGACGAAGGCCGCGGCATCGACATGACGCAACAGGTATCGCTCACCTCGCTCGTGGCCGACGCAACCGACGACCTGCACGCGCTCGACCCGGAACGCGAAGTCACGCGCGGTACCATAACGCTCAAACCCGCAGATGGCGAACACCCGTGCGACTTCGCAATCGAAGAAGGGCAGATGCAGCCGATCAGCCTGATCGGCGACGCCTCACGCCTACGCCAAGTAGTAACGAACATCATCGGCAACGTGCACCGCTACACGCCATCCGATTCGCCGGTACGCGTATCGATGGGCACCATGCTCGCCTCCATCGACCAGCACACATTGGCCACACTGCCACCTACCGACGCATCGCTACGGCAGTTCCTGGACGCCGCCGAAGTGGGGCAAAGCATGTCCACCGGCACCGCGTATGCCGTCATGCGCTTCGAAGACCACGGGCCGGGAGCTCCTGCGGAAACGCGCTCGCAGCTGTTTGAACGGTTCTATACAGCGGATCCTTCGCGTGCGCGAGCCAAGGGCGGAACCGGTTTGGGTCTTGCCATCGCGTTGTCGGTGGTGCGGGCGCATCAGGGGTTCATCTGTGCCACGGAGACGCCTGGCGGCGGCCTGACCTTCACTATCGTGCTGCCGTTGGCGCATATTGACGACGGTGTTGGCGGTTCGGGTTCGGCTGGCGCGGCGGCTGGCGCTGGCGTTGGTGCGGCTGGTTCTGCTGGCATTAAGTGACCCGCGTATCCAGCCAACGACCTCCCTGGCGTGGCTGTTTTCGGTTCCCGTCCGTATCTGGCCACGCTGGGAGCGGCCCTGGCGTGGCCAGATCAGGGTGGGCGTTGTGAGCGGCTGTGGGCGAAGCCATCTGGTATCCATACGGGACTTGCGCTAAAATAAATCGGTTAATGTTTTTACGACTAAGAAAGCGAGAGTGCGCAATGCCCACCGGTCGAGTTCGTTGGTTTGACGCCGCTAAGGGGTACGGCTTCATCGCCAGTGAGAAAGGCGAGGATGTGTTCCTGCCTGCGGCCGCTTTGCCCGCTGGAACCACCACGTTGCGTAAGAATGCCAAGGTGGAATATGCCGTGATCGCAGGCCGTAGGGGCCCGCAAGCCATGGATGTGAAGCTGATCGCGTCTGGGCCGTCGATGGTCAAGGCCAACCGCCCGAAGCCGGACGACATGGCCGCGATTTGCGAAGACCTTATCAAGATGTTGGATTCTGCAGGCAATACGCTGCGTCGCCACCATTACCCGGCTCCTGCCGAGAGCCGTAAGCTGGCGACGTTGCTGCGTGCAGTGGCCGACAATTTCGACGTACAGGACTGATTGAGGACTGATATATGACCGAAGCTGCAGAAGCTCTTGATCCGCAGATGCCGCATGAGCCGTTTGAGCAGGCGGAACTGCCGGGGCAGCCGGATCCGCGCGATATCGCCCGTGCGGTGGCCATGGATGTGGCCGATGAACCCGAGCAGGTGGGCGATGTTGTCAATGCCATCGAGCTTGGCGACAACGTGACGGATTTCCGCTTGGCTGCGGATGTGCGCGGATACGAGGGATGGCAGTGGTCGGTCACGTTGTATCACGATGCTGAGGTGGGCACGTGGACGGTGAATGAGTCGTCGCTGGTGCCCACGGATGATGCTTTGGTGCCGCCCGCTTGGGTGCCGTGGAAGGATAGGTTGGAGCCTACTGATTTGGCGCCGACTGATTCCATTGGTACCGATCCTGACGATCCGCGTCTTGAGGGCGGGTTCCGTAAGACCGAGCCGGTTGCCGGTGCGACTGCGGGCGAAGACGGTACGTCGGCTGAAACGGCTGAGCAGGCTGAGAAGTCGACTGAAACGGCTGAGCAGGCCGAATCAGCCGAGCCGGTTGCCGAAAAGACGCAGGATTCCGCTGAGAATGCCGAGTCTGCCGATTCCTCCGAGTCTGCCGAATCCACGGAAGCTACGGAATCTACGGAAACCGCTGAAACTCAGGAAACTGCTGTAACTGAGGCGACTGAGGAAACCGCTGAAGCCGCCAAGGCCGAAGCGCAGGCCCAGCAGACCGACGAGATCGTTGAGGAATTCGCGCTGTCCCGCCGCCACGTGCTATCCCCGAAGGGTCGTGCCCAGGTGGCGAAGCGTTGGTATGAGGGCCCGCGCGGCCCGAAGGCGCTGTCCACCAAAACCGCGGACGGCAACCTGTGCTCCACCTGTGGGTTCTTCGTGCCGTTGAAGGGTGAACTGAATCTCATGTTCGGCGTGTGCGCGAATAAGTGGAGCCCGGATGATGGCCGCGTGGTGTCGGTCGATCACGGGTGCGGCGAGCATTCCGAGATCGATCCGCCGGAGCCGAGCCACTTGTGGGTGCAGTCGAAGCCCGCATATGACGATTTCCATATTGATGTGATCGCCCAGAAGCCGCGTGATGAGCGTGGTGCGGTCGAAGCGATCGAGCAGTTGGATGACGATTCGCAGGATTCGGATGAGGCTACGGAAGAGGATATTCTGGCCAACACCGAGCCGGACACCGGTGATGATGAGCTGAACGAGACCCAGCCTGCTGGCGTGGAGGCTTCCGCCGAGTTGGAGGCTGTGATTACCGTTGGCGAAGGCGATGGCGATTCGGACGAGAATGAGGGTGAGGAGTCTGCGGAGACTGAGGAGTCCGCAGAGACCGCTGAATCTGCTGAGGGCGCTGAGGGCGAGGTATCTGCTGAGCCTACTGAGCCTACTGGGTCCGTTGAGACTGAAGAAACTGCTGAGACCGGAGAGCCGCGCGACGCTGAGGAGTCGGTGAAGCCGGAAGAGCCAGAAGAGTCTGTGGCGTCTGCCGAATCGGGCGAGTCCGGGGATGCCGGCGAATCCGAGGAATCTGCTGAGGCCGCGGAGGCTGAGGAGGCTGCGGACGCCGTTACCCAATCGACTGAGTCTGCTGAACCGGCTGAAGCGGCTGAAGATGCCGAACCGGTCGAACCGGCTGCGGCTGAAGCTGCTGAACCGGCTGAGCCAGCCGAAGCTGCTGAGCCTGACGAGCCGGGCGAATCTGACAAGCTGAACAAGTAAACACTACGAACAAGTAATACTGCGCGTAACGGTGGTTTGTCTCTGCCTGCTGGCGTGCGGGGATTGACGTTGTTTGTGGCATGTGGCGTAGTGGGTCGCACTGAATCGTGATGATTCGGTGCGACCTTTTGCATAGGCATAGGCATAGGCATAGGCATAGGCAGGTTGCTGGGCAGGCGTTGCATGAGTGGCGGGCAGGCGTTGCATAGGTATGCGGCTATGCGGCGCGGCTGTAGAGCGTAGATGGTGTGGCCGGGTGTGGGCTGGGGGAGTGTGCTGCAACACGGGGGAGTGCGAACCTGTTGCGGGAGGTGAAGGGTGGTGTGTGACGGGGGGATTGGTGGGGGATGGAGGATAGGTGATGACAACGCTCTCATTTGGTGGTAAAAAAGTCGCTATAAAAATAGGTGAAACGTCAATAGTTGTTGGATGTGAGTGATGAATATATAGACAAATAGGTGAAATCTATCTATTGTTTTTCCGGCGAACCCAAGAAAAACAACACTGCTAAACAGCTTTATAAGGCGGTAAAAACCGCGAATTTCCAACGAAAACACATTGTTGTGCCGTTGTGGGGCGGGGGTGGGTGCAAGCAATAAACCAGGATGCAGGGTAAACCCGCTCAACTTGCCGGTTGGTCGATTTGCATAATGCAAACGAACGCTATATTCTCGTATTTAGGTTTGTGAATAACTGAATTCATCGTTCCTCAATGACGTGAAAAGTTCACCGACGAAGGGGTAAGAAGGGGGGACGATGACATTCAGTACATAGAGCTATTTGAGGAGCATGAAACGATGAGGCATCAGGTGGAACGGCTGAAGCACGTAGCGCTGAAGCACGGGGTAAAACCGGCTCGTGCGCTCACCGCAACCCTCGTCGCCGTCGGCATGATGGCCACCATGGCGGTTACCTCCGTCACTCCTTCTCGTAACGCTAACGCTGCAAATGCAAATAGCGAGGCGGGTATTTGCACACCAACGTCCGTGAGCTTGGGGACAGACACCAGCGGTGGAACGGAAGATACTGGCATCGCCACGTATGCAGGTGGCGATATGTATGTGGGTCAGAAGGTTCCTGGCGACATGAAGAACACCTCGGGTCCTGCTGGTTCATATGCTGCTGAAGCCGAAGGTCTGACCGCAGTGAACGGCAAGCTGCTCATGCACCCGCTTAAGGGTCTATGGACTTCGTACTATACAGATGGCACGAGGAACGGCTATATCAAGGATTACAAGGGCTTCCGATTCGGCATTGTGGGCTTCGGCGGCCAGTACCGTCCGAAAACGGGTTCTTCTACACTTGAGGTGAGAGGCAAGAGCTCCGATAGCATCATCGGCTGGGTTGGCGGTGCGCAGTCTTGGGGTAACGCTGGCTGGATTGGCCAGACTAATCTCAAGGAGCCGTATTACACGGCTAATATCGCTGGCGACCAGACCGCGGTATATGGCGGCTCGTCAAATGATATTCTCGGCAACGGTTCGAGTAATACGGACAAGAACAAGTATAAGAATCGTGCATCCGTGTATGTTCCGGAACTTACAAAAGGCGCCGTCAACTGGAACCAGAATGACGATCAGATTGGTTCCACAGGCGAGACGTTCGATGGTTTCGGCTCGTATATCAAGACCTTGTCGGGCAACCTGAGCAACCTCAATAAGCAGCAGTCGGAGAGCGTCTATGTGGCTGACGCTAAGACAACTACCGGCAACGAGGACTACAACGGTCTGGTACGCACCAAATTCGATGACACATATAGCTTCAATATCAGCAGTGTGCACGAGAAGATCATCGAATTCGTGGGCAATGGCACATCCTCCATGCAGGTGTTCAATCTGCCGGCAAACATGCTCAATGATTCTTCTTCGTATACCGGTGTTAGTTTCTCGTTCAAGAAGATTCCGGACACTTCTTCCGTGGTCATTAACGTGACCGGTGGGAACGTGGATTTCCACAACGGTTGGCGGTTCTGGTGGACCGACACGAATAACACCACGAAGGAATTGGGCGGTTCGTACACTGACGGTGATTACGCCAAGCGTGCTCAGCAGATTATGTGGAACTTTGCCGATGCCAGCAGTGTGATCATTCGTGGTGGCCAGGGTTCGGGCACAACAACACGTAAGGATCCAAACTCCCCTGCGGAGAACACAGATGGTGTGTGGGCTGGTTCTTTCCCTCTGACGACGAAGGACGATCCGGCTGCAGGTATGCTGGGCAGCATTCTTGTTCCGAATGGTAGTTTCGAATCGCATGTAAGCACCAACGGCCGCGTGTGGGTCGGTGGTAATTATGCTATGTACAACCCGAATGCAGTCGGTGAAACTGGCCGAGATGACAACAAGTTTGTCAATTACGAGCGCAGTCACTCCGCTTCGGCTCTTGATATGGACCAGGAACGCCATAACCTGCCGTGGAACGGCTCGTACTCCACGCAGTGCGCGGCTATCGCTTGGGATAAGGTCGATGCTTCCACCCAGGCAGCATTGGGCGGCACGACCTGGACGGTGTACGCTTCGAAGAGCGATGCACAGAACCAAAGTAACGCGCTTAAGACAGTTACGGATAACGCGTATGGTGACGATGACTCCAATAACGGCTCGTTCAGCATCGGCGGTTTGAATCCGAACGCCATCTACTACATCCGTGAGGTTTCCGCCAATAACACGGCCTACGCCACGAACACCAACATCTACGCCATCACAGCTGGTGGTGAGGGGTCTACGGCTCGCGTTGTCACGAATGTTTACGACTCAGAAGGCAATGAGATAACCGACTCCAACAAGAAGCTGCTTCCGAGCGCGGGTGACAATTCGATTAACGCTAAGATCGCCAATAAGAGGAGCGGCACGTCCATCGAGTGGTCAAAGGTTGATGGCACGGATACCGAGACACTGCTTGGCGGCTCTGCGTGGACGCTCTCCAAGATGAACGGCAATACTACTGAGCAGTCTTGGAACATTATTGATGACCAGTCCGGCACAGAGGTCAAGTCCGTCAAGATCTTTGATGCGAATAGTAGCGAAGTGACTTCCGCATCGTTTACGGGCAGTGCTGCGCAACAGTTCCATGCGGTGGCCTATGACCAGAACGGTAAGGTCATTAACAATGCAAAGCTGACTTGGGAATCTGCTGATCCTGCGGTGGCTTCAGTAAACGCAGGCCTTGTCACTGCGACGGGTGATGGCGATACGACCATTACTGTGAAATCAGCGGATGGCAGTGCTTCAGCTACGCTTTCGGTTCACGTCAAGGGAGTTATTGCCCAGACCTCCGTGAACATTAAAGACCACAATAATGGTGATATCGTCTCCTTGGAGAAGGGCAAGACTCTGCAGCTGACTGCAACGGTCGCCCCGGAAGATAATACGGTTAAGTGGAGCAGCTCTGATACGAATGCTGTTTCGCTGAACACGACTACTGGCACAAGCGTGACGTTGACCGCGAACAGCGTGACTGCTACGCCGGTGACGATTACGGCGAAGGAAACTCGGGGTAACAAGACGTTCACCCTGAGCGTCACGGTGACCGCGAAGCAGTACCTGACGCTGTACTTTGAAGCTGTGAACAATTGGCCAACCAATAATGTGACGGTCGGCTATGGAACGTCGAGCGGCGGTTGGTCCACAAGGGTCATGCAGCAGGTGCCTGGATGCGCCGATAGCTATGCATACGTGGATATTCCGCTGGCTGACATTACTGCTGATAGCACATTTCTTTTCCAGCACACGAATAATGACGGCCAGTATTACTACCCGCCTGCCAACTACGGCGGTCCGAAAGCTTGGGACAATACGGGTCGACACAACAACTTCAAGTTCGTCGACAACGGCACTCTCCCTGAAGCGGTGACGATTTCGGCCGGACCGAACTATTCCATTACTGCGCCCTCCGGCTGCGCCGTTACTCAGTCCGCCAGCAACGCCAAGGCTGCCAAGAGCACGAAGCGTGCGGTGGCCACCTCGCTGCGCACCAATGCTCGCGTGACAAGCGCTGCGGCGAATACCGCCACTGCCACTAAGGCGGATGAGGATACCGCCGCAGGTAGGTTCAAGGTGTCCGATTTGGCGGACGGTATGTACCACCTGCAGGAAACCGTGGCTCCGAACGGCTATGAGGTCAGCGATACGGTGTACACCATCACCATCGCGAATGGTGTTGCAACGTGGAACCCCGCGTCGGATGGTTACAAGCTGCCGAACACCCGCAAGACCGGTACGGTCAAGTGGAACAAGGTGAGCTCCGAGTATAACGGCGAGATGCTAAGTGGTTCCGAATGGAAGCTGACCAAGACGAAGAGCTTCTCATGGGACAACGGTACCGCCAAGTACACGACGGTCACAGACCCGACCCCGCAAACCATCAAGGATTGCGTGAATGGCGAAAGTGGTGTCTCTGACTGCTCCACCCAGTCTGGCCAATACGTTGACCTGAATGGCGATAAGGGCAAGTTCGAGCTTCATGGCTTGGCATGGGGCGAGTATCAGCTCGTCGAAACCAAGGCTCCTGACGGATTCAACCTCGACAGCACCCCGCACATGTTCCGCATTGGCCCCGCCGAAGGCTCCGATGTGACCGGCAAATGGTACACGTCCAGCAGTTTCAAGACGGATAGCACCGGCGTATACAACGCGAATACGGCGTTCACCGTTGATGGTGGATCCATTACCAACACCCCTGGTGTCGTCCTGCCTGGCACGGGCGGCGAAGGGTTGAACAAGATGTACGCTGCGGGATTCCTCGCAGTGGCGATTGCCGTGGCCGGTCT